>Ga0116210_1000030_pt1 | contig 125573 bp, 126 predicted proteins | sample TshhotsprinmetaG_FD_94483 | JGI IMG/M metagenome (GOLD analysis project Ga0116210, IMG submission 94483) | Hot spring microbial communities from South Africa to study Microbial Dark Matter (Phase II) - Tshipise hot spring metaG | ecosystem: Environmental > Aquatic > Thermal springs > Hot... | reverse complement strand
GACCCCAACGTGCAGATCGCCCAGTTCCGGGCCGGCAACCTCGACCAGGTGCCCATCACCGGGGCCCAGTTCCCCGAGCTCAAGCGGCTCGAGGTCGGGGGGGCCAAAATCCGTGTGCTAAGCGGCAGCACCATCTACACCTCGCCCCCCCACTGGGGCTTCAACTTCGACGTGCCCAACCCCGAGCTACGCGAGCTTTTCCGCAACCTGACCTTCCGCAAGGCCATGCAGTTTGCGGTCAACCGCAAGCGCATCATCGAGGATGTGTACAACGGCCTGGCGGTGCTGCCGGGGCATGGGGTAGCACCGGGCACCTTCTGGTACTACGACACCCGCAGCTACCTGGGGGAGTTTAGCCTCGAGCGCGCGGCGGGCCTGCTGGACTCGCTGGGGCTGCGGCGCGGCAGCGACGGGCAACGACGGCTGCCCAGCGGAAGGGTTCTCGAGTTTGCCTTTACCTACGCCTCCGACTCGGCCCCCTTTGCGGCCATTGCGGCCATCCTGCAAAACGACCTGCGCCAGATTGGGGTCAAGCTCAACCTGCAAGGCATCCAGCAGGGCACCTTGCTGGCAACCGCCACCGGCGGCAACTTCGAAAGCATCCTGATGGCCTACGGCGACCAGCCCGACCCGCAGTTGCGCAAGGACATCTGGCAGCCGGGCGGCCAGCTCAACTACTGGCACCGCTCAGTCTGGCCCGACCGGGGCAGCAGCGAGCCCAAGTTCGACCAGATGTTCCCCTGGGAGAAAAACATCTGGGAGATCTTCCGCCAGGCCGAGCAGCTCGGCGACCAGAACGAGCGCAAACGCCTCTACGATCGCTGGCAGCTTCTCTTTGCGCAGAACCTGCCCGTGATTATGATTGCCAAACCCACCGCCGTGGCCGCCGGACACGCCCGTCTTGGCAATTTCTTCGCCCGCGACAACCGCATCATCTTCACCAACTTCAGCATGTTTGAGAAAGCCTGATGCGATAAATCTTCTCGAGCGCAAGACGAGGCATCTCGACACAATATGAGCTTGCCGTTAGCTAATCCAGGGCTCGCGCCTACCGGCCTCGAGCGATAGACGAGGCTTGCTCAGCTTATGAATGAAAGCCTCATAACTTCCCCAAGCTCGCGCCCTACCGGCCTCGAGCGATAGACGAGGCACTTCAACGAACTATGAGTTGGCCGTCAGTTAACCCAGGGCTCGCGCCTACCGGCCTCGAGCGGCTTCTCGCTGAACCCAGCCTTCTAGGAAAAACAGGGCGCCTTGGACTGTTGAGCCATCCGGCAGGGGTGACCCGTGACCTGGTTCCCGCTGCGGTGGCCCTTTTGCAAAAGGGAATCCGGATCGAGCGCCTCTTTGGGCCCGAGCACGGGGTGGACGGCTCGGGGCAGGCCGGCGAGGCCCCCGAGATGGCCGCCGACCCCCTTACCGGCCTGCCGGCGCACAGCCTCTACGAAAAAACGCCAGATGAGCTGGCGGCCCTCATCGCCCAGGTGGATACCCTGCTGGTGGACTTGCAGGACGTGGGGCTGCGCTACTACACCTTTGTCTCCACCCTGGTGCAGGTGCTGGGGGCGGCCCGGCAGAGGGGGGTGCGGGTGGTGGTGCTCGACCGGCCCAACCCCCTGGGCTTTGCAGTCTCGGGGCCCATCCTGCAACCGGCCTACCGCTCGTTTGTGGGGATGCTCGAGCTACCCCTGCGCCATGGCCTCACCCTGGGGGAGTGCGCCCGCTTTGTAGACCCAGGCGTTGAGGTCATCCCCTGCGACCCCCAGGCTGCCTTTGGCCCCGAGGCCCTGCCCTGGGTTCCGCCCTCGCCCAACCTGCCCAACCTCGAGAGCCTCTGGCTCTATACCGGCGTGGCCCTGGTGGAAGCCTCGGCGGCCTCGGAAGGGCGGGGTACGGCGCTGCCGTTTGGGCTGGTGGGGGCACCGGGGCTGGACGCAGCCCGGCTGGCCCGGCGGCTGAACGAACTGGGGCTGCCAGGGGTGCGCTTCAGGCCTACCTTTTTCACCCCTTACTTCTCCAAACATCAGGGGCAACGTTGCGCGGGGGTGCAGGTGCACCGGGTGGGCCCGCCCACCGACCTGCTGGCCGTGGGCCTGGCGCTCCTGGGGGCGCTGGCCGAGCAGGGGGTGGCGATTAACCCGGACTGGCTTCAGAAGCTGCTCGGCATCCCCTTCACCCCGGATTTGCTCGAGCCCGAACAGGCCCGGGCCCATACCCACCGCTGGGCTGCCGAGGCGCGGGCCTATGCCCAGGCCCAACTGCGAACCTGCTGGCTGTATCCACGCCCCAATTTAGCTTTCTAGCTCGAGCTCCTCCAGGGCTTCCTGGCGAATGCGCCGGGCCAGGGTGGCCAGCTCGGTGTGCTCGAGGCGGGCCAGCAGCTCTTCGTCCAGCGGATCCAGGCGAAGCCCAAAGAGCCAATCCTCCGGGGCATCGCTCTGGCGGCAGGCCCGCAGAACATCCTGCAGCCAGGCCGCGCGGTAGCGCTCGAGCACCGGGTGATCCAGTCCCTCGAAGGGGCCTTCTTTGCCTCGTGCGTCTTCCCACAGATCCACCCGAAGCTCGGGAACCCGGCATAGCGCATAGGGCCTGAGGAAATAACCGGGCGCGCGGGGCGGGCGTCCGGGCTCGAGGGCGCCCAGCAGCTCCGACCACAGCACCCGGAACTCGCCGTCGGAGACCTCGAGGGCCTCCATCAGGGCCTCCTTGCTCCAGTCGCGAACCAGCAGCAAAGCCAGCAGGGTGCGGGTTTTCTCGCGCTTAAAGCGGACTTCCTGGTGGTTCACCCAGACCTGAAAACCACCTCGAGCGCGAATTTCAACGCTCACGCCGGGATGATAGGCCACGTCCAGCCTTCCAGCCTCCCACAAAAGCCGGCGGCTGCGATGCAAAGGGGGGGCAAAGAGGGTGGGCTGGCAGAGAAAGGGGTAGCGCGCCAGCATCCCCTCCGGGTCGGCGGCCCAGGGGTAGCTGACAGCCAGTGCGCGCAAAAAAGGGTCTTGCAGCCCTGGCAGGGCAGGCAAGTTGAAGGGCAGGCCCCGCCGCAGGTGGGCCTGGGCGGCTACCAGGGTCATGAAGGCCTCGACCCAGGCATCCCCGGCCTCGCGGGCCTGGCGCACCATCTCTTCGAAGGCGCGGGCCTCGCCGAGCGCGGCCAGTCCTCCAAGGGGTTCCACCCGTAAGCGAGCCGGCCCACCCTGCGAAAGGGAAAGCGCCCTTCGGTAGGCTTCCCCAGCCTCGGCCCAGCGGTTCTGGGCCAGCAAGGCATGCCCAAGCCGGGCTTCGGCCAGGGCCACCACAAATGGGCTACCCAGCGTTTCTCCCTCGCGGCGGCCCCGGTAGGCGGCCTGCTCGGCCACCACCGCGTCGCCCGCGATGGCTTCCAGCAGGGCCAGCAGCAAGGTTCCCTCGCGGTGGTTTTGTGGGGCCCGTGCGGTGGCATCCCCTTCCAGTCGGCGCAACTCGGCCAGCGCCCGCTCGGGCTGGCCGCTGCGCAGCCAGACCCGCGGGCCCTTCAGGCCAAGCGCTCTGGCTTCCTCGACCCGCCCGGCATTGAGCAAGTTCTCGGCCCAAAGCCGTTCAACCTCGACAGGAAAGCGCACGCGTGCTGCTAGCAGATAGCCCTGGGCCTTGGCCGGCTCCACCGTGTCGAGGTACAGCCTCGATAGGCCCAGCAGGGCCTGGTTCACACCGGCCTGCAGGGCCTGCTGATATGCCGCCTCGGCCTCGGTATAGCGCCCGGCCTGCCGCAAGGCTTCCCCGTGCAGGTAGCGCAGGTCGGGCCGGGTGGTTCGCGTGGCCTCGGGCAGGCGCTCGAGCAGGGCCAGCACGCTGTAGGTGAGACCTCGAGCCAGCCAGGCCTGGCCCTGCCGCTGCAGCAGGTCGGCGGCGTGGCCCAGCCGTCCGGCCTCCAGTAGATAGCCCGCCGCTTGCACCTCTTCGCCGCGTTCCAGTGCCAGATCGGCGGCTTTGGTCAGCAGCCCGCGCACCTCGCCGGGCTCGAGCAGGCTCATCAGGGCGGCCCGCACCAGGGGGTGAAAACGAATACGCCCCCCCACATGCTCCAGCAGCAGGTCGGGGGCATACGGTTGCAGGGTTTCCAGCTTTCCCACCCAAGCTGCTTCCTCGGGCCCGACTTCGCCCAGCACGCTGGCCCGGGCCGCCAGGTGAAGTATCTGCTCGGGCAGGGCAGGCATCAGGTAGACCAGCAGACTGGCCGGATCGGGGTGTGCGTAGAAGGCCTCCTCCGGCTTGGCCCCCCGCTGCATGGCCCGCAGCAAAAGCCGCAGCCCTAAAGGCCAGCCCCGCACCAGGCTGTGGGCCTGCTCAACCTCAAAAGCGTTCAACTCGGGGGCAATGGCCTGGCCGAGCTGCAGGGCCTCGGCGGGGTCGAAGGCCAGCTCGCTTTCGTCCAGCACCTGCCCCAGCACCTCCCAGGGGGCGGCCCGGCGGGTGAGCAGGGCCAGGTGCAGCCCCGGTACCTGGGTGAGGGTGCGCAGAAAGGCGACGGCCTCCCGGCTTGCCACCCGCTGGGCTTCGTCGAGCACCAGGGTATGGGCTGGCTGATTGGCCAGCCGCTCGAGCAGGAGTTCGCTGGCTGCGGCCCAGGCGCCCCGCTCGAGCGCGCCCACCACCCCATCCAGTCCATCCCCCAGCCGGGGCCGGTAGACCTCGACCAGATGCCAGCCCAGCACCACCGGGTCGGAACAGTCCTCGCCCAGGGTCAGCCACAGGGCTGGAAGGCTCGAGAGCAGGGTGGACTTGCCATACCCGGCCCCCGCGGCCAACACCAGCACCGGGCTTTTGGCGAAACCCTGTCGCAGCCGCTCCAAAAGCCGCAGCCGTTCCACCTCGCGAGCGGTACGGGGCGGCAGCAGCCGACTTTTAGGCACACGATAGGGCATTAACCACAGTTTACCGCGTGTTGACCTGGGTTTGCTCCAACGCGGTTGGGATTCTCTTGAAACCCGCCAACCGGGTGCGCTATCGCTCCGACCTGTGCGTGGGGCGCTCGGCTGGCTCGGTCTGGAGCTTTCCAAACAGCAAACGGCCCACCTGGGTCTGAATGGACTGGGTGATGACCACCCCCACCTCCTTGCCCTTAAAGGGGATGGCGTCGTCCACCACGACCATGGTGCCGTCTTCCAGATAGCCCACGCCCTGGCCGGGCTCTTTACCCTCTTTGACGATGGTGATGCTCAGGGTGTCGCCCTGCTGCAAGGGGGCCCGCAGCGCCGAGGCCAGGGCCTGCACCGAAAGGGTTTTGACCCCGTAAATGCGGGAGAGCTGAGCCAGCGCGTGGTCGTTGGTTACCAAAGCCGAGCCCAGCCTTTTGGCCTCGGCCAGTATCTGGTCGTCCACGGGTTCGTCGCTCTCGGAGCTATCGAGCACCTCGAGCCCCACGCTCAGCTTCAGGCGCTCGAGGGTGTCCAGTCCCCGGCGCCCCTTGGCGCGCTTTGGGGCATCGGAGGAATCGGCAAACTGCTGTAACTCGCGCAGCACCTGCCGGGGCACAAAGAGCGGGCCCTCCAGAAACCCCACCTCGGCGATATCCGCAATGCGACCATCGATCAACACCGAAGTATCGAGCACCTTGCCCCCCCGGGGTTTGCTGGGGGCAGGCGCGGGGCGTACCAGGCGGAAATACTCGCGGTTGGCAATGGCAAAGGCCGAGAGCGAGATGACCAGCACCGCTGCGATGATCAAGGAGTGAATCGCGGAAAAGCCGGGAATCTGGTTCAGCAGGTTGGTCAGCAGCACGGCCAGCAGAAGCCCCAGGCCGGAAGCGGCCGTGATGGCCACGGGAATCTCAGGGGGCAGTTCCTTAAGCCAGTTCTGGGTGCGTGTCCAGCGCTGTTCCAGCCAGTCGGTTAGACGGGGCACCAGCAAAAAACCCACCAGCAGGCCCACCACGCTCAGGTATAGCTGGTTCAGGCTGATCAGGCTGCCCAAGGGGCTGCTCCCGATAAGGTTGTGGGCCTCGAGCCACACCCCAGCCCGGTAGCCTAGATAGGCGAATAGCCCGTATAAAATCCACCGCACCATACTCATATAAACATGTTCACCGCTGCTTCCAGGCTCTTGAACTGGGGTGGGTGTACCAGGCGCTCAAAGCCTGCCCGCTGGCCTTCCCGCAGGCGGCGCTCGAGGCCCTCCACGCTGCGCAGCTCCCCAGCCAGCCCCACCTCACCCACCACCGCCACATCCTGGGGGATTGGGCGGCCTACCACAGCAGAATACACCGCCAGCCCCACGGCCAGATCCAGCCCTGGATCGAAGATTCGAAGTCCGCCGGCCAGATTCACGTAAATATCCAGGTTGCCCAGGGGCAGATTGAGCCTTCGCTCCAGCACCGCCAGCACCACGTCCACCCGGCGGCTGTCCAGCCCTTGCGACACCCGGCGCGGAGCAGGAAAGGGCGTGCGCGCCGCCAGGGCCTGTACCTCCAAAGCGAGCGCCCGCTCACCCGAGAGGCTCAGGGCCACCACCGAGCCCGGTGCACCCAGCGGTCGTTCGGCCAGAAAGGCTGCCGAGGGGTTGGGAACCTCTGCCAAACCTTCGTTTACCATGCTGAAGACCCCCAGCTCGCCCACCGGCCCGAAGCGGTTTTTGCTGGAGCGCAGTATCCGGAAGTTTCCAGCGCTTTCCAGGTACAGGGTGGCGTCCACCACGTGCTCGATCACCTTGGGCCCGGCTACCACACCCTCTTTGGTGACGTGCCCGACCAGCACGGTGGTGACCTGATGGCGTTTGGCAAAGCGGGTTAGGGCAGCCGTTGCGTCGCGCACGGCGACCAGTGAGCCTGGTGAGGCTGTGGTTTCGATGGTCTGGATAGAATCCACCACCAGGAAGTCGGGTGGAGCAGCCTCGAGGGTGGCCAGCATTGCCTCCAGTTCAGTCTCCCGCAGCAGCTCGAGGCCCCCTGAAACGCCCAGCCGCCGGGCCCGTAAACGTATTTGCCCGGGCGATTCCTCGCCGGCCAGGTAGACCACCCGCTGGCCCGCCTCCAGCATCTGCTGGGCTACCTGCAACAGCAGGGTGCTCTTGCCCACCCCCGGTTCGCCGCCCAGCAGCAGCACCTCGCCGGGTACGAACCCCCCACCCAGCACCCGATCCAGCTCGCCGATCCGGCTGGAAAACCGCGCCTCACCCTCCTCCGACACATCCTCGAGGCGGGTCAGCGCCGCTGGATTGGGTGAGGGGCGGGGCCGCGCTATCCCGGCCTTACCAGTGCCCACAGATTTGAGCGGGGGCGCTTCTTCTGCAAAGCTGTCCCAGGCTCCACAGTTGGGGCAGCGCCCGAGTGCCTTGACCGATTTATACCCGCACTCGGTACAGCGAAGCTGGATAGACGCCCTAGCCATCTGAGAGCAAGTTTAGCCTACAAATCGCGCAAACTACAGGTGTTGACGCACCTTCAAGACGTGCTGGTTTCAGCCTGGGTATCCGCGAAAAGCTGGGTCGAGAGGTACTTCATACCCGAGTCGCAGGCGATGGTTAGAACCCTTTTACCAGGCCCGAGTTCGCGGGCTACTTGCAAGGCGGCCCAGATCATCCCGCAGGCGCTCATTCCGACAAAAAGCCCTTCTTCGCGGGCCAGGGGCTTGGCTAGGGGGAAAGCGTCTTCTTCCAGCACCTGCATCACCCGATCCAGCATCCTCACGTCGAGGTTGGGCGGGATGAACCCCGGCCCCATACCCTGAAACTGATGCGAGCCCATCTGGCCGCCCGAGAGCACGTTGCTCCGGCGAGGTTCGCAGGCAATTATCTGGACATTGGGCAGGCGCTCACGCAGGTAACGACCAACGCCCATGATGGTACCGCCCGTGCCGGAGCCATATACGAAGGCGTCCAGCCGACCCTCCATCTGCTCAAAAATTTCCGGGCCGGTGGTCTCGTAATGGGCCCTGGGGTTGGCGGGGTTGTCGAACTGGTTGGGCATAAAAGCCCCCTGCTCGGCTACAATCCGCTGGGCCTCCTCGATGGCGGCCAGCATCCGGCGGCTGGGGTCGGTGAGTATCAGCTCGGCCCCATAGGCTTTGAGGATGCGCTTGCGTTCTTCCGACATCTGGGCCGGCATGGTCAGGATGAGCCTGTAGCCCCGACTGGCAGCCACCATGGCCAGGCCAATGCCGGTGTTGCCGCTGGTAGGCTCCACGATGAGCTGGCCCGATCCTGGCTTCAGAATGCCGCGCTCTTCAGCGTCCTTGATCAGATACCAGGCGGTGCGGTCTTTGATGGAGCCGCCGGGGTTGTTGCCCTCGAGCTTCACCCAAACCTCCGCCATCTCTGGCGTTACCAGGCGCTTCAGGCGAACCACCGGGGTCTTCCCAATCACGTCTTCTACGTTCATGTGTATAAGCATAGGCCATGGCCTGGTGGGCGAGATTCGCTTTAGTTTACGATTGTTTAATCCAGATGGCTTATACTCGGTTGTCTCGCGGAAACGAAGGTTGGTTTCTGTGAATGGAGAGGAGTTGTTATGACAGCAAGCAAAGGCAATGTGGTGACCATTCGATATACCCTGCATGTAGAAAACGAGCTGATCGACCAGGGTGAGCTGGATTACCTGCATGGATACCGCAATATTGTGACCGGCCTGGAGGAGGCCCTCGAGGGCAAGGCCGCCGGTGATCGTGTGGTGGTTTCTGTGCCCCCGGAGAAAGGCTACGGTCTATACGATCCCGAAGGAGTGCAGGTGGTCGATCGGGCGGCCTTTCCCAAGGACGCCGAGCTGGTAGAAGGCGCCATGTTCTACGCCGAAGACGCCCAGGGGAACCCCATGCCCTTCACGGTGCTGAATGTGGACGGTCAGGATGTGACCATTGACTTCAACCACGCCCTTGCTGGTGAGACGCTCGACTTCGACGTCACCCTTACGGCCATCCGGCCTGCCACCCCGGAAGAGCTCGAGCACGGCCACGCCCACAGCGCGCACCAGCACAGCCACTGACCCATCTGGGGCTGCCGAAGCAGGGGAGCGCTCCCCTGCTTTTTGTTATTGGGTACTTGCGCGCGCTCGAGGTTGGCTGCCCGGCCCCCTCTTGCCGCTGGGGCCGGTGAAAAAAACGAGTTCGGTTCTAAGCCAACACCTGATAAAGCACCGGCTGGCCTTGAGGAAGCTTGAACATCAGATACTCATCTTTGCTACGAAACAGCAGCAGCAGGTGTGTAGGTAGCTTGAGACGCATGAACAGCGGCAGGGCATAGCGGGCCTCACCCCGCTCGATACGGGTTTGCTCGAGGGTGTAGGCCATATAGAAGTCCAGGTCGCTTTGCATTAAATGGGGCGTGTAGAACATGGTGAGATCGGCCTGGTCTTTATCGGCTCGAGTGAGTGCCTCCCAGACCAGCTCCTGGGCTTCCTGGGGTGATAGGTACTGGCCCTGCACAGGGCCCGAACGACCATAGAACGCAGCGGGAAATTGCTTAAACTCGTAATAGAACCCGCTCGGGCTGTGCCACCAGCGCACAATTTCATTCTCGCCGCTGCTGCCCTGGGCGAGCTCCTGGGCATATTCACGGGCCAGCTCGAGCGGCTCTAAGTCGGGCAAGGCCCCGGTTTCCATGCTTTCCAGCAGCAAACGCTGGGGGTCTATTTCGAAGGCTGGATCAGGCTGGTTCATCAGGGTCAGACTCTCCGGTGCGGGCAACCCGGCTGGCTGGGGTCGGGCCGGGTTTATCGCCAATGTGCAGCGCGGTGATACCGCCGGTAAACAATTGATACCGCGTGGCAAAGCCGGCCAGGCTCATCATATTAGCCAATGTGTCGGGGTTGGGGAAGCGCTCGACCGAGTCGGGCAGGTACCGGTAGGCTGCGGCGCTGCCGGAGACCAGCCCTCCGATGATGGGTAGAATGCGGGTGAAGTAGAAGCGATAGAGCACCCCCAGGCCGCTGCGGGGCGGAGGGGGGAACTCTAGAATGCACAGCCGCCCCCCCGGTGCTATAACCCGGTAAAGCTCGACCAGCGCCTTATGGTAATCGGCAAAGTTGCGAAAGCCAAAGGCGATGACCACCGCATCAAAGTGCTGATCGGGGAAAGGCAGCCGAAGAGCGTCGGCTTCTACAAAAGGAACCTCGAGCCCTGCCTTGAGCGCTTTTTGACGGGCCAGCTCGAGCATGGGGGGCGCAAAGTCGCCGCCGATCACCTCGGCTTCAGGGGCTACTTTTTTGAGTAGCAGGGCAATATCACCGGTGCCGGTGGCTAGGTCGAGGATGCGCGAGGGATTTTTCTCCAAAGCCGCCCGAACAGCAGCCACACGCCAGAGGCGATCCACCCCAAGCGATAGCACCCGATTGAGCAGATCGTAGCGCGGGGCTATTTCCGAAAACATTTGCTGAATGGCTTTGGCTTTGGTTTCGCTCGAGTCTTGCACCCGACAAGTTTATCACCCCGAACCCCATAAAATAGAGTCAGTTTCCGGGGTGGGCCTGGACTTTTTGAGAGGGGCTGCCGGGGGGTATAGCTGCTTCGCGCTATGCAATGGAGCCGCGCAGTGTAGAATCCGCTCTGAGGAACTTATGGGTAGGTATCTCTTTTTGCTTGCGGGACTGATTGTGCTGGTGCTGATGATCTTGTCCCCCTGGGCTGTACCCATGCGGGAGTTTGACGGCACCGGTTACTTACTCAACCCCCTAGGGGCCATGAACCCCAAAGGCCTGACTTTGCCAGAAGGGTTAAGTTTTGGCTGGTTAGGGGTCATGTTTGGGCTTTGGGTGGCGCTGCTGTTGACGGCCAGCATTGTGGTGTTCTTACCAAACGCTGCAACCCGGGCCAGGATCCTCTACGTACTAGGGGGGCTGGGCCTGGCTTTGTTTGCGCTCGAGGCTTATCTGTTTTATCAGGCTATTGCCGCGGCCAACGAGGCGGCTTTGGCAGCAGGAGCCCGGCGTCCACCCCTGCGCCGCTTTGCACTTTCGCTGGGTGCTTATGTGGGGCTGTTCTACGCTCTGGGGCTTTTGCTGGTGGCCCGGATGCAGCTACCGGGTGGGCTGGCCTTTCTGGTGCGCCTGCGCGGGGTGGTGGTTCCGCTGGTGTCGCTGCTGCTGGCGGTGGTGGTCGGGGCCGGGGTGGTGGCCATCCTGCGCCCGGGGCTTGGCACCCAGGGGGTGGAGGGCCTGGGCCTGCGTGAGTTGATTGCCGGCAAACTCGACCTGGTTACCTATACCTTCCAAATCCTGTTCAGCCCCATCCTCAACCTGCCCGGCATCTTCAACAGCCTTAGCTTTGCCACCCCCCTAATCTTTACCGGGCTGGCTGTGGCTTTTGGCTTCCGGGCGGGCCTGTTCAACATCGGGGCCCCCGGACAGCTCACCATTGGGGCGCTTTTTGCCATGCTGGCCGGGGTTTACCTGCCCCTGCCGGGCTGGTTGCTGCTACCCACAGCCATACTGGCCGCGGCCCTGGGCGGGGCTTTGTGGGGCGGACTGGTGGGCTGGCTCAAGGCCCGTTTTGGGGCCAACGAGGTGATCAACACCATCATGATGAACTACATCGCCGCTTCGGTGCTATTGTTCATGCTGGCCGCCAACGAGTACAGCTTCTTCGGCAACAAGGTGACCCTGCCCTTCAAGGCCGAGGGCTTTGAGGGGCGTAGCGAGGAGATCCTGGAAGGGGCCCGCATTCCACCTATGATCGATATCCTTGCGCCCAATAGCACGTTTTCGTGGGCCCTGCCGCTTGGGGTGGTGGCGGCTCTAGGGGCCTACTACGCTCTGCGGCGGCTCGAGCTGGGCAAGCGCTTGTTGGCTGCGGCGGCTGCCCTGGTGGCGGGCTACGTGTTGGGGGGGCTTCTGCCGGGCATCCCGGTTACCATCAGCTCGGCGCTTTCCTCGCAGCTCCTCAACGGCTCGTTCTTGATCGCCATTCTGGCTTTGCTGTTCTATAACTTTTACCTTTTCCGCACTTCAGGCGGGTACGAACTACGGGCCACCGGCCTGGCCCCCAAAGCCGCGGAGTATGCTGGGGTTGATCTGAGGCGAAAAATGGTGCTGGCCATGTTCATCTCAGGGGCTTTAGCCGGGCTGGCCGCGACCCACTATGTTTTGGGGGCGGGTATGGACGGCACCTACCGGCTTAAAACTGCCATCCCATCGAGCGTTGGCTTTGACGGCATCGCGGTGGCTCTGATGGGTCAGAACACGCCGCTGGGGATCTTCCTCTCGGCCACCCTGTTTGGTGTTTTATTGGCGGGGGGGGTCTCGCTTAATGCCCAACTGGGTATTAGCAACCAGATCATTCAGGTTTTGCAGGCCCTGATTATTTTGTTCATAGCGGTGGGCGGCTTCCTACCACGCTACTTTACCGATCCGCTGCGGGCTGCTCAGGTCGAGACCGAAGCCAAGGCCGAGCAGGAGGCCCGTCAGGCCAAGACATCGCCGGTTGCAGGAGATTAACCCATGGAGCTTGTCATCGCACTGTTTTTCTCAACCTTGCGTCAGGCAACGCCGCTGCTGCTCACCGCGCTGGGTGGGCTGTTCTCAGAACGCAGTGGGGTGGTCAATATCGCCCTCGAGGGCATGATTCTATTCGGCGCGGCTGCCGCAGCCATCACCGTCAACCGCATCGAGGTAGCCACGGGCGGCCTCGAGGCCTTCTGGATCCCCTGGGTGGGCCTCCTGGTGGGGGCCATTGTGGGCGGTCTGGTGGGCCTGATTCACGCCATTGCCTCCATCAAATACCGCGCCGACCAGATTGTCTCGGGGACGGCCATCAACATTGCTGCGCTGGGCGCACCTTCGATCGTACTGCAGGTGCTGTACAACAACACCTCCACCTCTCAGGAGGTCAACAACCGCCTGCCGCTGGTCAACCTGGGGATAGGAGAAGTTTCCATCCTGGTTCTGATCGCCTTTCTGCTGGTGCCGGTGGTCTGGTGGGTGCTCTTCAAAACCCCCTGGGGTCTGCGCTTGCGGGCCGTGGGCGAACACCCCGAGGCCGCCGAGACCATGGGCGTTAATGTGATACGGATGCGCTATACCGCGGTAATTCTGTCCGGTATGCTGGCTGGCATCGCGGGCGCCTACCTCTCGATAGGCTTCCTGAACCAGTTTATCCGGGCTATGAGCGCCGGGGCCGGGTTTATTGCCCTGGCCGCGCTCATCTTCGGTAAATGGCATCCGTTTGGCGTGCTGGGGGCTACCTTGCTGTTTGGCTTCGCCCAGGCGCTGGCTATTCAGCTTCAGGGTGGGAATGTTTTGCCTGCCACCATTGTTCAAGCCCTGCCATTCATCCTGACCATGCTGGTGCTCGCTGGCTTTATCGGGCGGAGCCGTCCCCCGGCTGCGGTTGGCAAACCCTACGATAAGTAAGGCCCACCTGCGATGCTGGCTGCGCTTCGCCTGGCCTGGAGGGGGGTAGGCACAGCCGGGGTATGTGCGGTGCCCTGGATTTCAGACGGCCTTCAGCCGGCGGAGTAAACTATGCACAGGAGACTGCCATGAACCTAGGAATGACGGAAATCCTGATTATTTTGTTGATTGCGTTGCTTTTGTTCGGGCCCCGCAAGCTTCCCGAACTCGGGCGCAGCCTGGGTCAGAGCATACGCGAGTTTCAGCGTGGGGCTAAAAGCATCCGCGAGGAGTTTGAAAAAGCCGCTGATGTGCGGGAGCTCAAGGATATCAAGGAGGAGGTGGCTAAGCCACTAGAGGAGCTTAAACGGCCGCTCGAGGCCAAGGAAGAGACCAAGTCCTGAGGGGGTCGGCATGCGTGAAGCCCCTTTGATGGAACACCTGGAGGAATTGCGCAGCCGCTTGATCTGGGCCATCGTGTCCTGGGCGGTGATGACCGCAGTAGCCTTTACGTTTCGTGTGCAGATCCTCGAGGCCCTACGGCGGCCCCTGGATGCCTACAACGCCAATGCTTCGCTCAAAGCCGAGCTAATCGTCCTGAACATTACCGAACCCTTCCTTACTGCTTTCAAGGTGGCCGCGTTTGGGGGGCTGGCCCTGGCGCTGCCCTTTATCGTCTACCAGATATGGGCTTTTATCGCCCCCGGACTGTACCTGCACGAGCGCCGACTGGCGGTTCCGTTTATCCTGGGAGCAGGTTTCAGCTTCGCGCTAGGAGCGGTGTTCGCCTATTTTGTGCTGCTGCCCTTTGCGGTTCCATTCTTGCTGGGCTTTCTGGGGGATGTGGTCACCCCGCAAATTTCTATCGGAATGTACATGGGACAGGTGGTGACCTTCCTGGCCCTGATGGGCATCCTGTTCGAAATGCCGGTGGTGAGCTTCCTGCTAGCCAAGCTGGGTCTGCTCTCGAGCCGCTTCCTGGTGGATAACTGGCGCATTGCGGTGGTCTTGTTGGTCACCCTGGCCGCCCTGATTACCCCTACGGTGGATGTGGTCAACCTGAGCCTGGTATCCCTTCCTCTAATGGTGCTTTATGGCGTTTCCATTTTGTTGGTAAAGTGGGCTGAGCGGGGCCGCCCCAGGGAAGTGGAAACCAGCCCGGTTTAGGGGACTGGGCTTGCTTGTAAAAGACAACTTTGGTATACCATTGGGTTCATGGATCAGCGAATCTTAGACCTGCGCAAGGAGGTTGACCGGATCAACCGCGAACTGCTCCGTCTCCTCTCTGAACGCGGCAAGCTGGTGAGCGAGATCGGCCGGGTGCAAACCGAGCTGGGCCTGCCCCACTACGACCCCAAAAGGGAAGAGGAGATGCTGGCCTACCTGACCCGGGAGAACCCGGGGCCCTACCCGGCTGAGACCATCAAGCGGCTATTCAAGGAAATTTTCAAGGCCTCGCTGGACTTAGAAGAGCAGCAAGATAAACAAAAATTCCTCTACTCACGCCAGGTCAAGCCCGAGGACACCACAGTTCGGGTTGGAGATGTGGTCTTTGGCCGGGATAAGGTGCTGGTAGCTGGGCCCTGCTCCATTGAATCGGAAGAACAGATGCTGCTCACCGCTAAGTTTCTGGCCGGGCATGGGGTGAAGGTTTTACGCGGTGGGGCCTACAAACCCCGCACCTCCCCGTATGGCTTTCAGGGTATGGGGGAGCCAGCCCTCAAGATAGGCCGTGCGGCTGCCGATGCCAACGGGATGGTTTTTGTTACCGAGGTGATGGATACCCGCGATGTGGAACGGGTGGCCCAGTATGCCGACATCCTGCAGGTAGGCACCCGCAATGCGCAGAACTTTGCCCTGCTGCGTGAGGTGGGCAAAGCCAACAAGCCGGTGCTGCTCAAGCGGGGTTTTGCCCAGACCATCGAGGAGTGGTTTTACAGCGCCGAATATATACTTTCGCAGGGTAATTCCGAGGTGATCTTGTGTGAGCGCGGCATCCGCACTTATGAAAAGTGGACCCGAAACACCCTCGATCTATCGGCGGCCATCCTGGCTAAACAGCTCACCCATCTGCCGGTGATTGTGGATGTGACCCACGCGGCGGGGCGGCGGGATTTGCTGGCCCCCCTGGCTCGAGCCGCTCTGGCAGCCGGCCTGGATGGGGTGCATGTTGAGGTGCACCCCAACCCTAAAGTGGCCCTCTCCGACAACGAACAACAGCTCGACTTCGCCCAGTTTGAGCAGTTTTTGCAGGCCATCGAAGACCTCATGCCGAAGCCGGCCTCGAGGGTGTAGCAGATGCGCCCACAGCCTTTTAGCCTAAACTGTTGGTTTTTCCCCTCTTTACCTCAACCAATCCGGTAGGCTGTTGCTGTGGGACTGCTTGACAACCTTGTTGGGGCCTTTCTAAAACTCACCGACCCCACCCCCGAATACACCGGGCCGCGCTGCCTGCTCGAGCGCAACAGCGTCGGGGGATGCGATAAATGCCAGCAAGTTTGCCCGCACGGGGCTATTAATCTGGAGAGCTTTACCGCTGAGATCGACGAGGTAAAGTGCACAAGCTGCGGGTTATGCACGGCCGTCTGTCCCGGTCTGGCCCTCGAGTTTCCGCTGGGGCCTATACAGGAGAAACTGCACCGCGGGCGCGGCCAGATCCGCTGTTCTAAAGCGCCGGGGGCAGGCGACGAGATCCACTGCCTGGGCCAGCTAACCCCTGGCGCTCTGGCTGAGGCCGCCTCTCGTTTCGGTGCACTCGTTCTGGCCCGGGGCGACTGCGAAAGCTGTCGGATTGGGGGCCCCACCATTCCAGAGCGTGTGCAATGGGCGGTGCAGGAGGCCAAGCGGTATTTTCCTGGGCTCGAGGTGCATATACAAAACCAGCCCCTGCGCGGGGCCGAGGTAGGCCGCCGGGAGTTTTTTGGGGCCCTGCTAGGAGGGGCTAAGCGCTCGGCTGCGGAACTGGTACCCAACCTGCCCCTACCGCCTTTGGAACCCTATGAGGATAAAAGGGGTGAGCTGCCCGCTGAGCTTCGCTTGCGCAGGCTGGCCGCTTATCGGGCCCAGGCCGTCCGCTGGCCCCGCATCGCGGTGGCTGAAGGGTGTACCTTATGCCCGGTTTGTAGCAATGTCTGCCCCACCAAGGCCGTCGAGCGTGAACGCGCACCTGGCGGCGAGGAGTACGTGCTCAAGTTGAATGTATCGGCCTGTACGGGGTGTGGGGCTTGCCTGGAGAGCTGCCCGCCGCAGGTTATCTCGCTGGTAGAGGCTGGAAGGGAAGAGGTCTTGGGGGCGCCCATCGAGCTGTTCCGAGGCCGGCCCCCCTGGTACGACCTGTGAATTACAACGCTACTGGATCGCTTGTGCTTGGCTAAGAACACGAAAGGCCACTGGTTTGGAAAGCACCAGGGCTGTGGTGGTTGTGCCGTAGATGCCCAGCTTCTGGTTTAGCACCTGCTCGAGCTCCTGCACAGAGCGGAATACCGCCCGAATCAAGTAGCCATCGCGCCCCGTCAGGTTCCAGAACTCGAGCACATTGGGTAGCTGGGATATATAGCGGATGGCGGCCTCGTGGTGGCTATGTGTGACCTCGGCCCGGATGAAAACCTCGAGGGTATACCCCAGCTGGCTGGGATCCACATCGGCCCGGTAGCCCCGGATAATCCCGGCCTCCTCCATCCGGCGTACCCGTTCGGCCACGGCGGGCGCCGACAACCCCACCTGCCGGCCCAGTTCGCTGTAGGGCAGGCGGGCGTTTTGCTGAAGCAGCTCCAGGATCTTCCACGAGACCTCGTCCAGAGGTTTAGATTCAATAGCCATAGGCAAATTTTACTTTGTTTTCGTTTGAAAAATCCATTTATTTATTTCGATATGCCATTCTCAGTTGTGAGTCTACCTACTACCATAAAGACATCGGCTCGAGCCTGGCCGATTAGGGAGAACAAGCATGAAACGTCCTCTCAACGTCAAAACCTTAGAACAAAGCGCCCTTACTGCCCTGGCCCTATTTGTCCAAAAGCAAGGTACTCAACTGGACTGGCTGATTGACCGGCATTTTGTGGTGGCGCACCTGGTGCCCACCTTGCATTACCGCTGGCAGGCCCACCTGCCCATCAAGGCGACCGAGCTGGTTGAGCTATGGGCCGAGCACCTGGGTCTTTCCGAGGCTGTGTTGCGCGCCTGGATGCCACAGCTCGAGCCTGTCTTTGCCGAATACTTGAAACTTCTGGCGGTTGATCTGCAAGCGCATACGCAAAACCCCCGTCTCTTGCAGCGGATGCTAGGCTATGCAGCCTAGGCTGGCCGGTGGGTTTGACACACGGTGCGAAGACCCCTAAAATACCGATTGCTGTCCTGCGGGGTTTCTGGCAACCCAATGGCGCCTTCCGCTGGGGCATCGTCTAATGGCAGGACAACGGTCTTTGGAACCGTCGGTCGTGGTTCGAGTCCACGTGCCCCAGCCAGCAGCAGGACGCACCCACCCGGGGGTGAATACCCCTCGGGTGGTTGGCTTTAAGGCGATTTTGCGGTTTGTGAGCCCAGGCGGGGCACCGCCCCGGAGCGCGCGCTGGCTGCATGACTGTGATATTTGGGCCTGTCCTTCGCCCTGGGTTTGCTAGCATCTAGCTAGTATGTCGGAAGCAGTGCCAAGCAATAAGGTGTTGATAGTAACCTCGAGCCAGACCTTGCGGGCTTTGCTCGAACTGGCTATCGAGGAGCAAGGTATTGAGGCGCAATTTTTCGAGAGTGCTAAGGAAGGCCTGGATTACCTGAAAGCCCATACCCCCCGTGCCATCGTGCTAGACGATGCAATAGAAATAGACCCCTTTTCAATTGCTTCCCGCCTCAAAATGAGCCGTCGCTTGCGAGAAGTACCGGTGGTGCTGTTCCTTACCGATGGCGACGAGCGAACCAAGCTAACCGCCGAGTTTGCCAGGGTTGATCACGTGCTTTCCAAGCCGGTAGACCGCAAGGCCTTTTCCAATATTCTCCGCAACCTGGCAAGGCCGCAGCCCAGTCCTTAGGTCTTTGGGCTCAAAATAAGCATTACAAACCCTCTAATGCAATGCTGCTAAACTGGGGCACGTGCGAAGATTGCTTCAGGTTTTGCGGCTGGTGCTACTTGCAGGGTTTCTGGGCGCACTGGGAGCCGCAGGGTACGTAACCTGGCTGCTCCTGCGCGACCTGCCTAGCCTCGAGACCCTTGAAGATTTGCGCTTCACGGCCACCTCTACCTTCTACACCCGCGATGGTATTCCCATTGCCGATCTGGCCTCGGTGGAGGATGGGCGGGCTATTGCCCGGCAGTTGGTGCGGCTTTCCGAGGTATCCCCCGCAGCGGCCGTGGCGGTGGTGGTTTCGGAGGATCAGCGCTTTTTCAGGCACTACGGCATCGACTTCATCCGGTTGCTGGGCGGGGTTTACTACACCTTGCGCGGTGATCTACAGGGGGGCTCCACCATCACCACCCAGGTGGTCAAGAACACCCTGCTAAGGGATCTGGCCCTCGAGCGGCGGGGTATCAGCGGCCTCGAGCGCAAACTGAAGGAATTTCCGCTGGCTATTCAGGTTGAGCGGCGCTACTCCAAAGAGGAAATTTTAGAGATGTACCTGAACGTGGTGCCCTGGGGCGGCAACGCACAGGGCATCTGGGCCGCGGCCCAGGCCTATTTTGGTAAGGAGCCGTCCGAGCTTAACCTGGCCGAAGGGGCTTACCTGGCCGTGCTGATTCCTGCGCCGAACACCCGCTACCTGGACTTCAGCTCGACCCGACGGCGCATGCGGGTATTGCTGAACAACATGGTCTCGGAGGGGTGGATTAGCCAGTCTGAGGCCGATGCGGCGTGGCGTTATAAGCTGGTGCCCAAGGGCTGGGAAGTGGAATACGACGACAACGGCAACCTCAAGAATGCCAAGCTGGTTGACCCCAGCGTGCGAATTGTGCCCGAACGCAATGTGCGCCTGGCTCCATACTTTGTATATGAGGTACAGCGCTATCTAAAAGAAAAAATAGGTGCAGACAAGCTGCGTGAACAGGGTGGCCTGCGCATAATCACAACCCTGGATCTCCGGATGCAGACCGCTGCTGAAAAGGCGGTGACGGGCCGCCGCCTACCCGATCAGGCCCAGCTCGCGCTGGTGGGCCTCGAGCCCAACTCGGGCGAGGTGCTGGCTATGGTGGGGGCCCGGCCAGGCACCGAGGGTGAGTTCAACCGGGCCACCCAGGCCTGGCGTAGTCCCGGCTCGGCCATCAAACCCTTTACTTACGGGGTCGCCCTGGAAGCTGGCTGGACCCAGGCCACCACCGTGCGCGACTCACCCATCGAGTACCGCACGCCCCAGGGGGTGTGGCGGCCTAAAAATTTCGATGGCCGCTACCTAGACCGCCCGGTCAGCATCCGCTACGCCCTGGATCGCTCGCTGAACCTGCCGGCCATTCGCACCGCCGAGGCCATCGGGGTGCAGCGCCTGGGCGATAAGCTGCGCACCGCTGGCTTCCGCCTGACCGGCAATATGGCCGTGCTGGCCAACGCGATTGGGGGTGGCGCCGAGATCACGCCCATGGGCCTGGCCGCTGCTTACGCCAGCTTTGTCAATGGGGGCTACTGGGTGGAGCCCCGGCTGGTGCTTCGGGTTGAGGACAGCAACGGCCGCATAATCTACCAGCCTGAGACCAAAAAAGTTCTGCTCTGGTCGCCCCAGGTGGCCTATCAGATCTGGGATATGCTCAAAGGCTACGTCTACGACGTGCCGCCTGGGTTCAGCTCGAGCCTGGCCTCGGCGGCGCGCATCCCTGGGCGTATTGTGGGCGGCAAAACTGGAACCAGCGACGAGGCCATCGACCTATGGTTTGCTGGGGCCACCCGCGGTCTGGTGGCTACGCTCTGGGTCGGGCGGGATGATCACAAACCCCAGCGCATGGGCGGCGTGGAGCCCAGCAGCTCGGTGGTGAACCCGCCCATCTGGCGCGACTTTGTGGAACAGGCCCTGCGCGGCCGCCCCGCCGGCGATTTTCCACAACCCTCTGGGCTGGCTACGGCCACCTTCGACCTGCTAACCGGGAATATCAGTTCCAGTGGTGTTGCGGCTTTGTTTCCTGCGCGCCAGGTGCAGCGCACCCAGGTGGCTGGCGCCCAGTCTGCTGTGCTGGATGTCCCACCCCAGCCCACCTACATCGCCCGCCCCGGCCCAGCGCTGGCCTCCGGTCGGGCCTACCTTACCATTGCGGTCAACCGCGTGACCGGCTGCCTGGCTTCCCCGGAGACCCCAACGGCTCAGGTGGCATGGCTACAGGTGCCCGAGGCGCGGATTGGTGATTATCGCTGCAACTGAGGAATCAGGCCTTTCTGTGGTTGTGGAGCGGGCTGGTTGGGTTTGACTTTTGCTTGAGTTGCTTATATTGTTGTTCGCAGATGGTTTGGTATACCACCACCACTAGCTAAGCGGCGGCTCGCTCGAGTTGCCGCTACCTGCCAGTTCTGGCAGGTTTTTTGTTGAAGAGAGGTGAAGGCTATGAAAATCGCGATTGTAGGGGCGACTGGGGCGGTTGGTAAAGAGTTGCTGAGCGTGCTCGAGCGGCGAGACTTTCCGGTTTCGGAGCTGCGGCTGTACGCCTCGGCGCGTTCTGCTGGTCGAAGCATGGTTTTTCGGGGAGAGGAAGTCGCTGTAGAGGCCCTGCCGGAGGCCCCACTGCCGGTGGACGTGGTGCTGGCGAGTGCAGGTAGCAGCATCTCCAAGCAGTATGCCCCCATATGGGCCACCCAATCGGTGGTGATCGACAACTCCTCGGCCTTTCGCTATGAGCCGGACGTACCCCTGATTGTGCCGGAGATTAACCCGCACGCCATCCGGGGTCATAAGAACATCATTGCGAACCCCAACTGCACCACAGCCATCCTGCTGATGGCCCTTCATCCCCTGCACAAAGCCTTTAAGGCCCGAAGGGTGATTGTGAGCACCTACCAGAGCGCTTCGGGGGCAGGCGCAAGCGGGATGGAGGAGCTGCTGCAGGGCACCAAAGAGTTCCTGGCCGGGCGTGCGGTTGAACACAAAACCTTTGCCCACCCCCTGCCCTTCAATGTAATTCCACAGATAGACGCTTTCCAGGAAAACGGCTACACCAAAGAGGAGATGAAGGTGCTGTGGGAGACCCAAAAAATCATGGAGGACTCGCAGATCCGGGTTTCCTGCACGGCAGTACGGGTTCCTACCCTGCGGGTGCACTCCGAGGCGGTTACGGTGGAGTTTGAAAAACCCGTAAGTCCGGAGGCGGCTCGAGCGGTGCTAAGCGCAGCGCCAGGGGTGGATTTGGTGGACGATCCCGCTGCCAAACGCTATCCCATGCCCCTGAGCGCGACCGGCAAGTTCAACGTGGAGGTGGGGCGTATCCGCAAAAGCCTGGCCTTTGATAACGGGCTGGATTTCTTTGTGGCGGGAGACCAACTGCTCAAGGGAGCGGCTTTGAATGCTGTGCAGATTGCAGAGCTGCTGCAAAAGCCAGTAGCCATCTAGGCTAGCACCCCTTTATACTTGGCGCGGAGGCTTGTATGCGCAAATGGCTGATCCTGTTGGTTTTGCTGCTCGGTTCGGCTCTGGCCCAGAGTGTGCAGGTGACTGCTGGCAGTCCCTTTGGGGTCAATGCTGGCGTTCGCTTTTCCCTGGTGCCCTTGCTGGTGGATGGGCGGGTGTATGGCGGTGCCAACTTCTTTACCGGTGGGCCGGCCTCCCTCGGTGGCGGCGCCGACGTACTGGTCTCGGTACCCCTGACCGATCTGTACGCGGGGGCCGGCTTGTTTTATGCCTCCGGGACAACCGTCTCGCTGATTTCGCAAGGCGCTGGCAGCGGGGGTCTGGGGGCTCGAGGGGTGATCGGAACCTATTTGAACGTGGGTCTACCGCTGGTGGGCATTTTTGTTGAGGTGCACCCCATGCTGTTTTTTGGCAGCTCGAGCGCTTTTGGCCTGGGGGGTGCTGTGGGTGTAAACATCGGCTTCTGATCCGGCTGGGTTTGCTGTAATAACGCGCATTTCGGCCGTATCGTTTACTTTCGAAAGCCCGAACGAAACTGCTGGAATGCGCTTTTGATTACACCCAGGGGCAAAGGATTCAAGCGGGGCCAAACCGCTATAACCAGGGGCACTGCCCCTGGTTTTTGCTGTGATAGCAGGTGCTATACGCGGATATTGACCCGTGCGCCGCTCTCAAAGAGGTGAATGGAGTCGATAAACCGCACCACCTTGGTCTGATAGCCCATCACAATCGAGTGGGTGCGGGCGCCGCCGCCAAAGTAGCGCACCCCCTCGAGCAGCTCTCCGTGGGTAATGCCGGTTGCCGAGAAGACAATTTGCCGGCCTGGGGCCAGGTCATTGGTGCGATAGATTTTCTTTTCGTCCACCCCCATGGCATGGAGCCGCTCGAGCTCGGCGGGGTTGCTGGGCAGGAAGCGCCCTTGAATCTCCCCGCCCATGCACTTCAAAGCAGCAGCCGCCAGCACCCCTTCCGGGGCACCCCCACTGCCCATCATGACGTGAACACCGGTTCCACGAACGGCCACCGAGACCGCTGCTACCACGTCGCCATCGGTAATCAGCTTGACCCTGGCCCCGGCTTCCCGCACCTCGCGGATAAGCTGTTCGTGCCGGGGCCGATCCAAGATGACCACCACCAGGTCTTCTACCTTGCGCTGGAGGGAGTCGGCGACGATGCGCAGGTTGGCCTCTACCGGAAAATCCAGGCTCACCTTGCCGGCTGCTGGTGGGCCCACCACCAGCTTTTGCATGTACATGTCGGGGGCCCCCACCAGGCCGCCTTTTTCGCTGATGGCAATGACCGTGATGGCGTTGGGCAGACCTTTGGCGGTGATGGTGGTGCCCTCTACCGGGTCCACCGCAATGTCCACCTCCGGCCCACCCCGTCCGAGGCGCTCGCCGATGTAAAGCATGGGGGCTTCATCCATCTCGCCTTCGCCGATCACGACCCGGCCATGGATGGGGAGTTCGGAGAGCACAGTGCGCATGGCCTCGGTACCGGCCGCGTCTACGGCGTCTTTTTTGCCCATTCCGGCCAGCCGGCTGGCGGCCAGTGCGGCCTGTTCGGTTACCCGGGCGACCTCGAGCACCAGGAGCCGCTCAATGTCCATATCGGTATCGAATTCCATTTCCATACCCCAAGCTTACCAAGCTTTGCTAAAGCACAGGCCTTGGTAGCCCTTCCAGAGGAAATCCCTATGCCTGGCCCTGGTCCTTCGGTTGGTGCCGGCCCCAGAGCGTGCGGGCGAGGTCCGCGGGGGTGACGCCTTGCTCGGCGAGCACGAACAGCAGATGGAACAGCAGATCCGAGGCTTCCCAGACCAGCTCCTCGGGGTGGTGGTTCTTAGCGGCGATGATCACCTCACCGGCCTCCTCGCCGATTTTTTTGAGCAGGCGGTCGAGGCCCGCTTGGTGCAGCTTGGCGACGTACGAGCCCTCGGGCAGGGTGTGGATGCGTTGCTGAATGGTTCGGTACACCCGCTCCAAAACCTCACCCAGGGGTGGGTCGGCGGTGGGGGTCAGGGGATGATGGAAACAGCTCTCGGCCCCGGTATGGCAGGCCGGGCCCTCCGGGATAACTTTGTACACCACCGCGTCCTGGTCGCAGTCGAGCACAACCTCCACCACCCGCTGGGTATGCCCGGAGGTCTGGCCCTTGACCCAGAGCGCACCCCGGCTGCGGCTCCAGAAGGTGCTTTGCCGGGTTTGTAGGGTTCGCTCGAGGGCCTCGAGGTTGGCATAGGCCAGCGTGAGCACCTGACCGGTCTGCGCATCTTGCACGATGACCGGAACCAGGCCGTTGGCATCGAATCGAACTTCGCTGAGATTCATAGGCTTCCCTTGGCTCATTCTCGGTAGTCAGGTGGGGGATTGCAACCCACGGGGGGCCTCGAGCCGCACCGGAATACCCTGTTGGGCCAGGTACGCTTTGAGCTCTGGGATGGGAATCTCGCCAAAATGAAACACGCTGGCGGCCAGGGCTGCGTCGGCAATGCCGTCTTGCAGCACCTCGGCAAAGTGCTTCGGGCTGCCCGCACCGCCGGAGGCGATAACCGGGACATCCACCACCTGCGACACGGCCTGACACAGGGCCACATCGAAACCGGCCTTGGTGCCGTCGGCGTCCATGCTGGTCAGCAGAATCTCCCCCGCACCCAGGCTGGCGCCCCGCTCGGCCCAGGCCAGCGCGTCCAGTCCGGTGGGGGTGCGGCCCCCAGCCACGTATACCTCCCAGGAGCTGCCGCTTCTGCGTGCATCAATGGCCAGCACCACGGCCTGGTTGCCAAAGTGCTCGGCCAGCTCCCGGATCAGCTCGGGCCGTCGAACGGCCGCCGAGTTGACCGAAACCTTGTCGGCGCCGGCCAGCAGCAGGGCCCGGGCATCCTCGAGGCTGCGCACCCCCCCGCCCACCGTGAAGGGAATAAACACCTGCTCGGCCACCTGGGTGGCTATCTCGAGCATCAGGCCGCGCTCCTCGTGGGTGGCGGTAATATCCAGGAAAACCAGCTCGTCGGCCCCGGCCAGGTTGTAGGCTTTGGCCGCCTCGACTGGATCCCCGGCATCCCGCAGGTTCACAAAGTTAATGCCTTTAACCACCCGTCCATTGTAGACGTCGAGGCACGGGATGATGCGCTTGACCAACACAACGACGATTCTCGGAGAAGCAGACGCAAAGCGCAAGGGGTGCCTCGGTGGGGGCGTACAGCACCCTCAGAGCGATAGCAGGCTCAGCACCTCCACATGGTGGGTAAAGGGGTAGAAGTCGTAGGGACGGGCAAAACGCAGGCGATAACCGCCCTGCACAAGCCTTCCGATATCGCGGGCCCAGGTGGCCGGGTCGCAGGCGATGTAGAGGATCTGCCGGGGCTTCTTCTCCAGCAGGCCGGCCAGCACCTCGGGCGCCAGGCCGGCTCGAGGGGGATCAACCATGACCAGGTCGGCGGGGAGGTGCCGGCCCAGCACCCTGGCGTCATCCCGAACAAACACCAGGTTCTGCACCCCCAGCCGGTCGCGGTCGGCCTCCCCCCGCTTAACTGCGCTTGGGTTAATCTCAATGGCCACCACCTCGGTAAAGCGATGGGCCAGGTGCAGGCTTAGGACGCCGCTGCCCGCATAGAGCTCGACAGCCTTGCGGCCCGGTTCGACCACCTGGGCGGCTTCTTGAAACAACAGCCCGGCTGCCCTGGGGTTGACCTGGGCGAAACTTTGCACGTTTACGCTGGAAAGCACCCCGCCAAAGTCCTCGAGGAGGTGCGGGGTTCCAGCCAGGTGCTGGAGCGGCCCGCGGAAACGGCCCTTGGGGCTCGAGGCGCCCCAGACCACGCCGGCGATGCCTTCCTGCACCAGGGCCTGTGCGGTTTTTTGGAAATGCCGCGCGTGTCCACCAATAAACCCGATCTGCACCTTTTGCTCGTAGATCGAGCCCCGTAAGACCACCTCCTCGAGGTTGGCGAGCGGCCAACCGCTCAACAGCTCGAAGGCGGGTTGGAGGGGTTCGGCGATGAGGGGGTCGTGGGGTATGGGCACCAGCTCGTTGGAGCGGGGCCGCCGGTAGGCCAGCCCCCCCAGGGGGTGCAGGGCGTACTGGGCGGCGGTGCGGTAGTAAAGGCCGGGCTGGGCGGTATAGCTGGGGGAGGGCTGAACTGGGGCCAGCTCGAATTGGAGCTTGCCAATGCGCTCGAGCGACTCCTGTACCAAAAGCTGCTTTATGGGCAGCTGGTAGGGGTATTCCAGCGGTAGGTCGGCTGAAGGGGGCAATGCCTCGAGGTACCGTGCTGGATGTGCTTCCAGAACACGGATTACCCGACCCTCGAGGTGGTTTTTGCGCTGCCAAAGCTCTGCTTCTACTGTCTCACCTGGTAAACCACCCTGCACCAGGGCGGTTCCCGAGGGGGTGCGGGCCAGTCCCAGGCCGCCTGCAACCAGCTTCTCAATATGTAACCTAACCACACTTCACTCTACCCAATGGCCTGAAGCTAAGGACAGAGGTTGACGCAGCCCTGACACTAGGGAATAATCAACCCGGTTAGCACAAGGAGGGAACTGAAATGAAAAAGAAGTTTCTGCTATTCGCCTCACTTGCGCTGTTGGGCTCCGCTCTCGCGCAAACCTTCGTTACCATCGGCTCTGGTGGCACCACCGGGGTTTACTTTCCCGTGGCTACCGGCATCGCCAAACTGGTCAACGATGCCAACATTGGGGTGCGGGCCAACGCTCGCTCTACCGGCGGCTCGGTGTTCAACATCAACGCCATCGCCTCGGGTGAACTCCAGATGGGCCTGGCTCAGAACGATATCGCCTACTATGCCTACAACGGTACTGGCATCCCTGCTTTCGAGGGTAAGCCGGTGAAGAACATCCGTGCGGTGGGCATCCTTTACCCCGAGGTGGTGCATGTGGTGGCCCGCGCTGGGGCTGGCATCAACACCATTGCCGACCTCAAGGGCAAGCGGGTGGTGATCGGCGATGTGGGCTCTGGCACGGAGCAGAACGCCCGGCAGGTGCTCGAGGCCTACGGGCTCGGCCTGAACGACCTGCGCGAAGCCATCCGGGTGAACCCCAACAACGCACTGGCCCTGATGCAGGACGGCCGCGCCGATGCCTTCTTCTTCACGGGGGGCTTGGGCGCTTCGGTGATCAGCCAGGCCGCCCAGACCTTGCGCATCCAGCTTGTGGAGGTTGAGGCCAGCCGTGTGCAGGAACTGGCTAAAAAGTACCCCTTCTACCGCGCCTTCAACATTCCGGGTGAAACCTACCGCGGCGTGGATGTGACCACCCCTTCGGTGGCGGTGCTATCGATGTGGATTGCTGCCGAGAGCCTGAGCGCCGACGTGGTGTACAACATGCTCAAGGCCACCTTCGATAGCCCCGAGTTCAAGTCCATTCATCCCAACCTGCAGCGCTTTTTCAACGTGAACCTGGCCGCTCGTAACCTGCCGATTCCCCTGCACCCCGGCGCCGAGCGCTACTACCGTGAAAAGCGCATCATCCGCTAAATTCTTGAATCCGTCCGGGCCGACCATCGAGTCGGCCTTACTTTTTGCGGGTCAAAATGGACGTTGTGGGCTTTTGGGTGTAAAACTATGCCAGCTTATGAGCCAGGGAGGTGCGCCCTGCTCGAGTCCAACAGCGTAGGGGACGTGACTATGGAGGTTATGGATGCATAACAATAATCCGGAGGTTGAAGCCACCCGCCTGGTTGAGGAGACCGAGCTGGGGGGGCGAAAACCAACCGACTGGAGCCGCTGGGTCATTCTAGGGCTGGCGGTGGGCTGGAGCGTATTCCAGGTCTGGGCGACTTGGGTTGGCTCACTGGATCAGCTCTTCTTCCGGGCGGCCCACCTGGCCTTTGCCTTCGCCCTGGTGTTTTTGGTCTACCCCTTCAACCGCCGTAGCCGCCGCGACCGGATACCCCTGTTCGATTGGGTGCTGGGCATTACCGCAACCCTTTCGGCAGGCTACGTGATGTGGCAGTACAAGGAGATGATTGAGATCCGGGGTGGGCTGGCCAACCAGACCGACCTGGTGGTGGGCAGTGTCACCATCCTGATGCTGCTGCTGGCAGGCTGGCGCTCGCTGGGGCCGGCCATGCCCATCATCACCGTTGTGTTTATGCTGTTTGCTCTCACCGGGCCCCAGGGGCTCTTCCAGGGGCAGTTGCCCGGCGCCTTGGGCCAGCTCCACGCAGGGGTGCAGTGGCGCTCGTTGGTGAGCCAGCTCTTTATGAACGCCTCGGATAGCATCTGGGGGACGCCCATTGGGGTGGCGGCCCGAACCGTGTTTGTGTTTGTGCTGTTTGGGGCCATCCTCGAGCGGGCCGGGGCCGGTAAATGGTTTACCGACCTGGCTTTCAGCATTTTGGGTGGGGTGCGGGGCGGGCCGGCCAAGGCCTCGATTGTCTCCTCCGCGCTCACCGGGGTGGTCTCGGGCTCTTCCATCTCCAATGTGGTCACCAGCGGCACCTTTACCATCCCGGCCATGCGGCGGGCGGGCTACTCGGCCGAGAAAGCCGGGGCGGTCGAGGTGGCGGCCAGCTCCAACGGGCAGCTCATGCCCCCCGTGATGGGGGCGGCGGCTTTTATCATGGCCGACTTCCTGGGCGTACCGTACTCGTCGCTGGTGCTGATGGCTGTGGTGCCGGCCCTGCTGGCTTACACCACCCTGTTCATTCTGGTGGACTTAGAGGCGGTCAAGCTGGGCCTTAAGGGGCTGCCCAGATCCGAGCTACCCCGGTTCTGGCCGACCTTCCGGGCAGGGCTGCACTACGTGTTTCCCCTGGCCTACCTGCTCTACGCCCTGCTGGTCATCGAGATGTCGCCCGAACGGGCCGCGCTCAACACCATCTTCTTGATGATTGGGGTGGCGCTGCTACAGGAACTCTACCGCGCCCAGCGCAGCGGGCAGGGGATTGCTAGTGGCTTGCGCTCATTTGCACAGATTGTCATCGAGGGCTTCGCCAACGGGGCCCGCAACATGGTGGGCATTGCTATTGCCACCGGTCTGGCCGGCATCATCATCGCGGTGGTGCTCATCACCAACATCGGGTTTGGCCTGACCGACCTGCTGCAAACCCTTTCGGGGGGCAACCTGCTGGTGGCCCTGTTCCTGGCCCAGCTCATCAGCCTGGTGCTGGGCATGGGCCTTCCCACCACCGCCAACTACGTGGTGATGGCCAGCCTAGTGGTTCCGGTGATTACCAAAATTGCCGAGCAGAACGGTATTGACTATGGCTCCCTGACCTTTTCGGGCATAGAGGTGCCCATCCTGAAAATTGTGGCCCACATGTTTGCCTTTTATTTTGGCATCATGGCCGACTCGACCCCGCCCGTGGCCCTGGCGGCCTATGCGGCCTCGGCCATCGCCAAAGGCGACCCCTTTAGAACCGGTGTGCAGGGCTTTGTCTACGAGCTGCGAACCGCCCTCCTGGCCTATATGGTCTTCTTCAACCCGGGTTTGCTGATGATTGGGGTGGAGAGTGTGCTCGAGGGTGGACGCATCATTACAACCGCCCTGCTGGGGCTTACAGCCTTCTCAGCAGCCACCCTGGGCTACCTATTGGGGAAGGCCAACTGGCCCCAGCGGCTTCTGTACTTGGTGGCAGCGCTCACACTGATGCCCAACAACCCCAGCACAGAAATTGTAGGAATTGGGGTGATGGCCCTGGCCCTGGGCTGGCAGTGGTGGGCCCGCCGAGCAGCCTCCTAGCGCTGGGCTGATGAAGTCTTGGGTGGAATTGCTGAATTGCCAAGCGCCTCTAGCTTCGAGGCGACGTGGTTTGTTGCAGCTAAGTGCGCTGACCTTGCTGGTTCAGTTCTTTCATCTCAGCCTGGCCTGGCTGGTCTTACCGGTATTGGCTGGGCTGCCCGCCTGGATGGTCTGGGCCATTAATGGTTTTTTTGCTCTGCTGTGGGTGGCTGTTGGGGTGCAGCAATTCCGTCCATCTACTAAGCAGCGCCTCGAGCCCGTGCGCAAAGTTTTTCTGAATGCGCTGTGGCTTGGGGTGGCCGGTCTTGCGGCGATTTTTGCTCTGCGGATGGGGCTTAACTTAGGGGTGGCGCTGTTTTTGATTCTGGGTTGCGTGGGCTATGGAGCCGCTTTTTGGCGTCTGTGGCTTGAGCTGGGCAAAACGTGACCACCAGGGTTTGCGGCTTGGAACGGGTTTGAACAGCAGCTCTTTGATTTTGGGTAAGGCGGCCTCGGCCTTCTGGCGGCCCAGCTCGTAGGCCCTCTGGGCTTTGGTGTAGTCGAAGGTTTCGATGGGGGGGTCGGCCTCCAGGGCGATCACCAGATCGGCCTGGGCCAGGGCGATGCTCAACAGCCGGCGGCGCGAGGCCTCCCCAGCCTGCAGGGCTGCTTCCAGCGCGCTCCTGGGCTCACTGGGTATCACCCGATTGGACACGTCCACGGCCACAATTGGGCCGGCCTGCAGGGCTTTGGCGGCCGTGACTGGCACCTTTTCGGCCACATCGCCATCAACCAGCAGCCGGCCATGCCAGGCCACCGGAGGGAAAATGCTGGGTACGGCGCTGCTGGCGGCCAAAGCGTCGGCCACTGAACCGGCCCGCAGCATAACCGGCTCCCCGGTGGTCAGGTCGCAGGCCTGGATGACCAGCGGTATGGGGCTTTCTTCGATACGCCGCTCGCCGAACAGCGCGCGGTAGCCCTGGCGGATCTTGGCCCCTTCGGCCAGGTAAGGCCGCCGCACAAAATCGACCAGACGGCTTACCTGGTGTATAGCGCCGTTTTTTTGCAGGCGCTCGAGCTCGGGATCTTTGAGCCACTCGCCGAGCTCGTTGTGGTGTACGTGAATGCCGAAAGCATATAAAGCTGCTGCCAGCGCGCCAGCGGAGCTGCCAGCCAGCCCTGCAATTGGAATATTGGCCTCTCTCAATACATCCAGCAGGGCCATATGTGCGCTGCCCCGCACGCCGCCGCCTCCCAGGGCCAGAACAATACCCTTCATAGTTGTTATGCTAGCAAAATAATTGAACCAGGTGCACTGACCTTGATTAAGCATTGACCAAGGCCGCATTTAAGCTAATGACCAGAATGGCTTCATACAGTGCAGGCAGGCGCGCCCGTGGGGCTTTGTTTGAAGTATTAGAAATTTGTCATATCGCGCGAAGCCATAAAGCAGTAGCATAAAACACATGATTCCAGAGCTATCCCGCGTACCGGGCGTGCTGGGGGAGATCTCGCGCCGACGCTTGCGCGAGGTGGAAGGTTTGCAAGTCCCGGCAGAGCCGGTGCTGCCCAGCCCGCCCCTGTTGAGCCAGGCTTTGCGTTTGCCAGGTCTATCGCTAATTGCTGAAGTCAAACGCAAGAGTCCCTCGCAAGGCGAGATAGCGGTGGCCCTCGAGGCTGCCGAAGTAGCCCGTGCCTATGTGGCCGGGGGCGCTCGAGCCATTAGCGTACTGACCGAGCCGCACTACTTTGCCGGTTCAGACCAGGATCTGCGGGAGGTGCGGGCTGCGGTGGATGTGCCGGTGCTGCGCAAAGACTTCACAGTGCATCCGGTGCAGGTGGCCGAGGCCAGGGCCCTGGGGGCCTCGGCGGTGCTGCTGATTGTGGCGGTGCTGGGCCGGCTCACGGCGTCTTACCTGCAACTTGCCGAGCAGGCGGGGCTCGAGGCCTTGGTGGAGGTGCACGACGAAGCCGAGCTCGAGCTGGCCTTGTCGGCTGGGGCCCGCATCATCGGGGTGAATAACCGCAACCTGATTGATTTGAGCATCGACCGCCGAACGGCCCCGCGCCTGGGGCGTATGGCCCGGGCAGCGGGGTTTAGGGGCTTGCTGGTGGCCGAGTCAGGCTACAACGATAAAGCACAACTACAGGAGCTGGAGGGGCTGTTTGATGGGGTTTTGATTGGCACCAGCCTGGCCCGCAGCCACAACTGGCAGGCCGCAGCCTCACAAATGACCGGGGTTTAGCAAAGGGGCGCGGCCAGGGCGATGGGGTTTTTGTGCAGTTGAGGTAGCCCAACCGGTGCGAGGATTAAATGGCCCTCTACCTGAGCTTGCTTGGCCCGCCCCAGCTTTGGGCGGATGGCGCGTTGGTGCCGCTGCTGCCCCGCAAGGCGGTGGCCATGGCAGCCTACCTGGCGGTGGTGGGCCACCCGGTGGAGCGGGGTCGTCTGGCCGATCTGCTATGGGAAGGCGACGAGGCGGCCTCACGCAGAAACCTGCGCCAGGAGTTGTTCCGCCTTAAACGTACCCCATGGGAGCAGGTGTTCGCGCAAACCACAGCCTCGGTCGGCCTGGGGGCGGTTGAGACCGACCTCGAGGTTTTTCTGCACCGGATGGCCCAGGGGGCTTGGGCCGAAGCAGCAGCGCTCTGGCGGGGTGGGTTTTTGGCCAATCTGGAAGCGAAGACCTCGGAAAATTTCCAGGACTGGCTGATTCCCGAGCGTGAACGCTGGGCTGGCCTTTACCGCGAAGCCCTGCTCGGTCTGGCCCGCAGCTACGAAGCTGGTGCTAATTACCATGAGGCCCTAAAGATGTACCTCCGACTTCTGGGGGATGATCCCTTACAGGAGTCCGATCAGATGGCGGTAATGCGCCTGTACCTGCAGATGGGGGATCGCGCGGCAGCGTTGCGGCAGTTTGAACAGTTTCGGGCACTGCTCATGGAACAGCTAGGCCTCGAGCTGAGCCAGGAAATGAAGGCCTTTGGAGCGCAGATGCTGGCCGGCAGGTTCACCGCTCCTCCAAACGACAGCCCCAACCCCTGGGCTGAGCCGCCTCTGGTAGGCCGTGAAGCGGATATCTTTTGGCTCGAGACCCACTGGGGGCAGGGCCTGCTGCTGCTGCTGGGTGAAGCAGGGGTGGGTAAAACCCGGCTGGCCCTGGAGTACGCCAGACGGCGGACGAGGGCCGGTTCTGCCGAGGTGTTGCGGATTCGCCAGCGCGAAAGCGGCCAGGGAATTGGTTTCAGTGCGGTGTTGGAGGTATTGCGCCAGGCCTACGAGGATCGCAGGCTTCACCATCTGTCCTCACCCTGGCGAGAGGAGCTGGCCCAGCTTCTGCCCGAGCTGGGAAGCCCACCTGGCAGCTTACACAAGACACGCTTATTTGAGGCGCTTTGCAGGGGTTTGCTAGCCATTGCTCGCCCCGGCGGGGTGGTGCTCTGGGATGATCTGCAATGGCTGGACTGGGCCAGCCTGGAGTTTCTGCCCTACCTGGTGCGCCGGGCGGGGAGGCTGGGCTTGGCAGTGCTGGGCACATCTCGATTCGAAGCACTTCAAAACAATGAGCCTGTGAGGCGGGTGCTGCAAGAGCTGGCCCAGGAAGGGAGTATGCAGCAACGAGTCCTGGAGCCCATCGACCAATCGGCCCTGCTCGATCTACTGCGCCAGCTTTCGGGCCAGCAGGAGGGTGGTGAACGCTTCGCCGAACGCTTGTTCAAGGCCACGGAGGGAAATGTCTTTTATGTTCTGGAGACGCTGCGCTACCTCTTCGACCAGGGCCTGCTCAGGGCTGAGGCGGGGGCCTGGCATACCCCCTTCGATGGCTTTACCAGCGATTACCGCGAACTGCCCCTCCCACCCAGCGTGCGCGATGCCCTGCTGGAGCGGCTTAAGCGACTGGGTGAGGGGGTTGTTCCCATTGCGCAAGCCCTGGCGCTGGCCGATTTTCCCCTGCCGCCCGAGCTGGCCGCCGGCTTGCTGCGCCACCTCGAGGCCCCCATTGAAGCCCTGGAGCGCCTGACCCAGAGCGGCTTCTTGCGCCTGGATCCGGCCGGCTATACCCTGCGCCACGAACTGGTACGACAGGCCGTACTGGCCGAGATGAGCGAGTCGCGTCGCTGCTGGTTGCACGGGCGTATCGCCAATGCCTTGCGCGAGGTGAGCGGGCCGTTGCCCCAACTGGCCGCGCACCTGGAGGCGGCTGGGCAGCGCGCCGAAGCCTATGTGGCCCATCTGATGGCCGGTCGTAGCCTGCGCCGGGGGCCCTTGGCCCGGCAGGCCTTGGAACACTATGCCCGCGCCCAGGTTTTGTGTCCGTCCATGGAACCGGATTCGGAGCGCTTTCGTATGCTGATCGAAGCCGCCGAGACCCGGGTCTTGCTGGGGCAACTGCAGATTCCCGAGCGCCAGGAGATGGCCCGTTTGGTCGAAAATCTGGGCGACCCTGAGCGCTTTCGTATGCACTTGCTCAATGCGGATGTGGCCCTGGCCTCGGGCCGGGTGGCCGAGGGGATCGAAGCGATACAGGAGGCCAAGCATCTAGCACGAACGCCCTGGCAGCAGGGCCATGCCCTGTTCAAACTGGCCTGGCTCGAGTACCGTGGGGGTGACCCCGATAAGCAGCTCGAGCCCCTGCTAGCCTCCATACAGGCTTTCCACGATATTGGCGACCCGGCCATGGAAACCCTGGCCTTGCGCAACCTCTCGGGCTACTGGTTCCGGGTGGGGGACTTGGAGCAGCATCAGCAGGTCTATGAGCAGGCCCTCAAACGGGCCGCCCAACTCAAAGACGACCTGCTGCTCCGCCGCCTAAGGGCCGACAAGCTGATGGTGGACTGGGTCAAAGGCGACTATGCCGCCAGCACGCAGATGGCCGACCTGCTGTACCAGGAAGCCCGCGAACGCGGCGACTGGTGGGCGGTGTGGGATGCTTTGCAGGGCCTTCTGCTTAATGCGGCGGTGCTGGGCCTGGAACCCACGCTCGAGGCCACCGTGCAGCGGGCCATGGTCGAGGCCGCCGAAGTCGGGGCCTGGCGCGACCTGGCCCTGCTCCGCTCCGACTACGGCAACGCCCTGATGGTTGCGGGCCGCCTGGAGGAAGCCCGGCGCGAGCTCGAGGCCGCTCTGCGCGACCTGCGCGAGATGGGTGAGCGGGCCCGGCTGGGCCATGCGCTTTTCAACCTAGGCTTTACCCTGCTCGAGCAGGGGTACCTTGAACAAAGCCGGCAGACCCTCGAGGAATCGGTGCAGATCTGGCGCGACAGAAAGGAATACCGCCACACTGCCCGCTCACTGGCAGCTTTGGCCCTGAACCATTTACGGGCCGGTAACCGCAAGCAAGCACGGCAAATCTCTGCTGAGGCCCACGAGCTGCGCGCGCCGTGGGCACTGGGCATCTACGACCTCCCGCTGGTGCTTTATGCCAGGGCACGGGCCCTGGGAGACAAGCAAGGGGCGGACTTGCTGGCCGAAACCCAAAGCTTGCTACACAACTTGGCGCAGCAATTGCCCCCTCACCTTGCCGAACGGCTTTTGCAAAACCGGTATGTGGCCTGGGCTTTGAGCAAAGTGCCTGAAAGATGACCTTGCCATAAAACTGCAAAGCAAACGATGGATTGCAGTGCGTTTTGCTCAGAACAGTAACGGCGATATAACGCTGGTCTTGTTAGCCTCTAGCTGGCTACAACCTGAAATTCATCAACATGGTTGAGCTCAGAGGTTTGTATGAAACGTTTATTGTGGCTCCTGAGCATGAGTCTAATACCGTTGCTAACGGCCTGTCCCGGTGGAGGCGGAGGAACCGCACCCACCCTCACGGTTTCCCCGACCTCGGCAACACTCACTGCCGGGACGGGAAACCAAGTCTTCAACGCGACCCTCAGCAATGCGTCCGGTACCATCAACTGGGCGCTTAGCCCAAATGTAGGTACGCTCTCGGCAACCACAGGTACCTCTGTTACCTATACGCCCCCAGCTACGATAGCCAGCTCAACTACAGTGCAACTCACTGCAACCTCGGGCTCGCTAACGGCCACCGCCAACATTACCGTTAATCCGCCTGCCACCATTACTGTTTCTGGTACGGTAATCGGTGAAAACCTACAGCCAGTTGCCAGTGCGCCAGTTGTCATAACCTCTGGTGGCACCAATTTCAGCACAACCACCAACGCAAGCGGTGTTTTTAGCGTAAGCAGCGTCACCCCCCCCTATGACGCAACCGTGGTAGCTGGGAACCGGTCGCTCATTTACAAGGGTTTGACCCGCACCGATCCAACTTTGGTATTTCTCGGGTTTTCTCCAGGCGTTTCGCGGTCAGCCACTCTCAGTGGCACGGTTTCGGGTGGTGCGGGCTTCCCCGAACCCGCAAACCACGTAACCCGAACCGCTTTTGGATCACCCCAAGCGGTGGATAGCGCAACGGCCAACACCGCTACCGGTGTCTACAATATGGGTACGGTTAGCTGGTTTGGTTCCACCACCACCACCGGAAATATTCATGCGCTTCAATGGTTGTTTGACGGCACGAACCTTCCCACCGACTACAAAGGGTACGGGGAGAAGCTGGGTGTGGTGCTATCGGATGGTGGAGCGTTTGGTAGTCAGAATGTAACCATGTATGGGGTAAGCGAAGCCACTATCTCGGGTTCGGTCACCCTTCCGGCTGGATACACCCTCACAAACAAGCGCATGGCCGTTGGCTTTGCAGACGGGTCGCACATCGATGTGCTAACCGATACTGGTGCGAGCACCAATTTTGCCTATACCACGCCCAATGTCACTGGAGCTACTATACGGATGCAGGTTACGGCAGGGAATGCTGCAGGAACCACTGTGATTACAACCAAACCAGGTCTTGCGGTCAATGCTACTAGCGTTTCGATTTCCCTGCCAGCAGGCTCAGACCTTAGCCTGCCGCCCAATGCCGCTACGGGCGTCAACAATAGCACCACCTTCTCGTATACCCCCTTCTCCGGCGGTGTGCACTTTGTGGTATTTAACGGCCCGGGTGCAAACCCCGACTATGTGGTGGTAACTGCTGCGGCCAGCACTACCATTCCCAACCTCAGCTCGGTGGGGCTTGGATTACCCGCATCTACGGTCTATTCATGGAATGTTGTGGGAGCTGCGCCTTTCGCCTCGGTAGACGCTGCGGCGGGGCCTGGAGGTTGGCTGGCTGTGTTCTTGGGCGCTGCCGAAGGCAGTTTCACTGCATCTACAGGCCGCACATTTACAACCGCACCCTAGAACGTCCAAGCGTCAAGGCCGGGGAACCCCCCGGCCTTTTTTGCTAAAAGTTCCGCTAGAACCGCTCGGCCACTTTGTCCCAGTTAATCACGTTCCAGATGGCCGCCAGGTAGTCGGGGCGGCGGTTCTGGTATTTGAGGTAGTAGGCGTGCTCCCACACGTCAATGCCCAGCAGCGGGGTGTGGCCTTCCATCAGGGGGGAGTCCTGGTTGGCGGTGCTATAGACCTGCAGCTTGCCGTCTTTGTCCTTTACCAGCCAGGCCCAGCCGGAGCCAAAGCGGGTCGCGCCAGCCTGGGTTAGCTTGGCTTTCAGTTCCTCGAAAGAGCCGAATGTGGCATTGATGGCCTCGGCCAGCTTGCCGGTAGGCTCTTTGGAGCCGCCGGGGGTGAGGATGTCCCAGAATAGGGTGTGGTTGTGGTGGCCGCCGCCGTTGTTGCGCACGGCGGTGCGGATGTCTTCGGGCACCTGGTTAATTTTGGTTAGCAAATCCTCGAGGCTCCAGCTATGCAGCTCGGGGTGTTTTTCCAGAGCCGCATTCAGATTGTTCACATAGGCCGCGTGGTGCTTGCCATGGTGAATCTCCATGGTTTGCGCGTCAATGTGGGGTTCCAGTGCGTCCTTTGGGTAGGCGAGCTCGGGTAGTTTGAACGGGTAACTCATAATTGAACCTCCCAGGTGTACTCTATTACCGCAAGTCCGGTTCAGGCTGTGACTGAGGTCTCAAAAGGCCGCTAGTTGTGGGTCATCTCTAAAGGCACCACCCACTTATCGAACTCTTCCTCGGTCAGGTAGCCCAGTGCCAGGGCTGCTTCCTTGAGGCTGGTGCCTTCTTTATGAGCCTTTTTGGCGATGGCGGCAGCTTTGTCGTAGCCGATGTGGCGGTTGAGGGCGGTGACCAGCATGAGGTTTTTCTCGAGGTTCTCCCGGATACGCGGCAGGTTGGGTTCGATGCCCACCGCACAGTTGTCGTTGAAAGCAGCGCAGGCGTCGCCCAGCAGTTGGATGCTGGTCAGAACGTTGTACACCATCACCGGCTTGAACACGTTGAGCTGGAAATTGCCCTGAGAACCCGCAAAGGCTACCGCTGCGTCATTGCCGAAGACCTGGACGCACACCATGGTCATGGCCTCGCTCTGGGTGGGGTTAACCTTGCCGGGCATGATGGAGCTGCCGGGCTCGTTCTCGGGGATGGTAATCTCACCAATCCCGTTGCGCGGGCCGGAGGCCAGCCAGCGCACATCGTTGGCCATCTTCATCAGGGCCCCGGCCAGGGTGCGCAGGGCGGCGCTGGTGGTGACCAGGGCGTCGTGAGCAGCCAGCGCGGCAAACTTGTTTTTGGCCGAAACAAAGGGGAAGCCAGTTTCCTTGGCAAAATACGAGGCGGCCAGATCGCCAAACTTGGGGTGGGCGTTGAGGCCGGTGCCCACCGCCGTTCCCCCGATGGCCAGCTCGTAGAGGCCCTGTTCGGCGTGGCGAACCTCACCCAGGCAGTAGTCGATCTGGGCCACCCAGCTTCCTATTTCCTGCCCCAGGGTGATGGGGGTGGCGTCCTGCAGGTGGGTGCGCCCGACCTTCACCACGTCCTTGAAAGCCTCGGCCTTGGCCGCCAGGGTGTCACGCAGCTTTTGTACGTTGGGGTAAAGCTGCCGGTGCAGTTCCTCCACCACGGCAATGTGCATGGCGGTGGGGAAGGTGTCGTTGGAGGACTGCCCCCGGTTGACGTCGTCGTTGGGGTGAATGGGCTTTTTGGAGCCCAGCACGCCCCCGGCCAGCTCGATGGCCCGGTTGGCAATGACCTCGTTGGCGTTCATGTTGGTCTGGGTGCCCGAGCCGGTCTGGAAGACCACCAGCGGGAAGTGGTCGTCCAGCTTACCCGCAATCACCTCATCGGCGGCCCGTACGATCAGATCGGCCTTCTCTCGAGGTAGCTCGCCCAGGTCGGCATTGGCTAGGGCCGCGCCTTTTTTTAGGATGCCCATGGCCCGGATGATGGAGCGGGGCATCTTGAAACGCTCCTGCCCAATCGGGAAGTTCTGCAGCGAACGCTGGGTTTGCGCCCCCCAGTAGCGGCTCTCTTCGACCTGCACTTCGCCCATGGTGTCGGTTTCGATTCGGTATCCCATAGCGGCTATATTCTATTGGGGTTTGGCAGTTTGAGGTGTAAGTATGGTTGGGGCGCTCGAGGGTTGATTTAAGAGGCCTCGACCGAGAGGCCGCGGCGCAGTCTCCAGTAAACGAAACCGTAGAAGGCGATTAGCAGCCCACATACCGCGGCCCCGCCCCAGAAGGGACCGCGGGGGCCCAGCCAGTCCCATAAAAACCCGCCTACCGCCGGGCCGGTGGCGGCTCCCAGGCCTTCAACCACCATCAACGAGCCCCAGATGGCTGCTCGGTTTTCCGTGGGCAGCAGGCGCACCAATAGGGCGTTCCAGCTTGGCACAAAGGTTGCAAAAGCTATGCCCCCCAGCAAGCACAAAAGCAAGAAGTAGGGGTAGGAGGGCTGCTGGGCGATTAGCAGGAAGATGGCGGCCAGAGCGCCCAGGCTGGAGATCAGGGGTAGCCAGACCCCTTTGCGGTCGGGCAGGCGGCCCAGGATACCAGCCCCCAGGAAGACCACTGCGGCGGCTAGACCCATGGCTAGATAAAGCTGCCACTCGGTCAGCTTGAGGTGTGTGAGGGTGAATTTGAGGATTACCAGATTGAACAGGTTTTGCAAAAAAAGCTGGGCAAAGGCGGTTGGAACGATGATGAGCACCTGCATGAGCTGCCGAATGTTAAGGCTTTGCTTTGGCAAAGGCTCCCGCACGCCCAGGCTGGCGAGGCCGAGCAGGGTGACCAGGCCCAGGGCAGCAAAGAGCAGCAACGAGGTGCTTTCAGGCAGATTCCTTATAAAAAAGGTTCCTAAGACCCAGCCCAGACCAATCCAGGGTATCACCAGGAACTGCGCATAGGCGATGGCCCGGCCTTCTCTACCAGGAACGGCGATTCGACTGGAAAAAGATAGGTAACCTGGCTGCAACCCGGAGATGCTCACGCCCCAAAGCAGCATACTTACCAGCAAGAACCACCCGTTGGGATTAAGGATGGTGCCGGACAAAGCCAGCAGTCCCACCAAGCCCGATAGAACGCCCACCGCGCCAAAGCCTATGCGTTGAACTAAAAACCCCCCAATACCCCGGCTCAGTGCTTCGGTCAGGGAGTGCACAACCCAGGCCAGCCCGACCAGGCTCAGGCTAAGACCCAGTTCTTTGGATGAAAAGGGCATGTACACCCAGAAAAAAGCTGAGCGGGTGAACTCTAAAAGGCCCAGCGTGGAGAGCATCACGATGAATTTGGGCAAATCCTGCCGCTGCCATGGGAGCTTGTCCAGGGCGTTCATAGGGCCCTCCTTGCGGGGCTGGGCGTCATCCGACTGGCCCCGAGCCAAGGGCAATATAAAAGATGCGTGGACACTTTTGTATTATCCAACCCATTGGGCGCTGGGGGCATTTCGCGACGAGGGTGCATGCCGCGATTTTAGCAGTCCCATCCTGGTCAACGACATTAAGCTAGTCGATTGAGCGTGCGGAATCAGGCTTGGTTGTTGGAATCGGGCAGGGTTTGAAAACCCTCGAGCCAGCCTTTCCAGATGGGTTTGATACCTTGTGGGCCCTTTTTTAGGAGACGAACCGTGAACACCCCCAGGCTATTCAGTAGCCAGTAGGTTTTGCCGAGAGGCCCAAAGGCGTCCGAGCGCACCAACCAGGCCCGGTTGCGGGCCTCGAGGTAAAACACCTCGTCCGAAGCGTTGATTGCCGAGCTATAGGGGTTGCGGGTTTTGTGCACCACCAGGCTGTCTCGCACGAGGTAGCCCACCCCCCGGCGCAGCAGGCGCCCGCTGTACTCGAGGTCGTCGTTGTACAGAAAGTAAGCCGCCGTCGGAAGGGGATGGCTTTGGGCGGCCCGCAGATTGACCAGCATGGAGGCATAGGTGCCAAAGCGAACGGGCATCAGGCCGTGGGAGCGTGCTTTGAGCATGAGCCCCGGTTTGCGCAGATCCGGCCAGGGTACACCCATGGGATGGACGCGCCCGTCTACCCAGAGCAGGCGGCTTAGCAGCAGGTTGGGCTCGGGTCCGATACCTCGAGCCCGCTCCAGGCCCTCCAATAGCTTCTGGAGGCTGTCGGGCCTTGGGTGGGCATCGTCGTCGAGGAGCCAGACCCAGTCGAAGTCCCTTCGGCAGGCCTCGGCCAGCCCAAAGTGGAAACCTCCTGCCGCGCCCGTGTTCTTTTCCAGGCGTATATGTTCGACCTGGTGCTGGGCTAGAAGCGCGGGGGTATCGTCGGTGGAGGCATTGTCTATGACCAGTGTGTGATTTGGTTTGCGGGTTTGGGCTGCCAGCAATTCGAGACAGTCCCGCAGCATATGTTGACGATTGTGGGTGACGATCAGAGCTAGTATTCGCTCACTCATAAAATCTTTCCGACTCCAATTGCGAGGCGAAGTTCATCAGCTATGCGGGGTATCGCTCCCGGCTTACCAATTCGCTCAGGGCCTTCCTGCAGGGCTTTTTCTCGAGTCAACGCATCCGATATAAATACCCTGACCGCTTCGGCAATGCGATCTGCGCGGGCCTCCACCAACTGCATGGCCTTGCCCAACAGCCGGCTTTGCCGCAGGGCGTTGGGGTAAATGTACTGCGGCCCTGGGGTGGGGAAGGCCACCACCGGGATACCCATCCCGGCCGCCTGTTCGTTGGCAGTGCCGGCGGTACCAATAGCCACATAGCCCACGTGCAGAATGGCCGAGAAGGCCCCCCGCAAGAGCCAGACCTGCTGACCGTTGTGGTGGGCGATGGCGGTTTGCTCGTCCCGAATATCCAGCGCCCAGCCTTCGGCTAGAGGTACGTTGGTAAAGTCGCCGGCCCAGGCCACCAGGGGTTGTAACTCGGGTAGCAGCGCAGCGGTTTGCAGCATGAGGGGCAGGCTGAAGCGCACATCGGCCCGGGTGCCGGGCAAGAGCACCAGTACCTTGCGCCCGTCCAGTAGCCCGCTTAGGTCGCGCTCGGGAGTACCCAGGATATCCATAGCTAAGCTGCCAAGAAACTTGGTTTTGTGCATACCAAGCTGATGGGCCCGCTGCTCGCTGAGCTTGTCCCGCACATACACCGCCCGCACAAATTGGTGCATCCAGCGTTCGTAGAATAAAAAGTCCTCAGCAAAAAACTGGTTGGGTTGGCGCAACCTCTCCCACACGCTTCTTCCGTGTAGGTAATAGCTAGAAATGAGTGGTTGGATGTGAAATAAGGGTCTGCGGCCCCAATCCGAGGCCAGCACCCCCACGGCCAGCGCGTAGGCATCGCCTACCACCGCAACGGCCCGCACCTCGCGGCGGGCAAGCTGGGCTGCGCGGATTTGCAGGACAATTTCTTGCAAAAAGCCCGCCTGCAGGTCGGCCAGCAGGTTTTCCAGGCTGTTGAAGGGAAAGCCCCCGGAGGGCATCTGTTTGCGCGGCCCCAGGATACGTTCTACACGGCCTTCGTAGCGCTTGCCGGGGCCTACCAGGGGCAGCGCAGCCAGCCGCAGGCCCTCCAGGTGCTGGCAGAGGGTGGCCCCAATCAGGTCTTCGGCGTTGCCGCCCGATATGATAAGTACGTCGGTCATGGTGTTTTGGAAGGGGGGCTGGTGAACCCCTGCTCGAGGAAATGTTGATCAAAAGCGAAAGCCTGGCGGATATTTTGCTCTCGCATCCACAAAAAGCTCACCCAGTCTACCAGGCTTACCTCGCGGCGCCCGGCGCTAAGCAAGGCAGCCAACGCCTGCTGATGCAGGGCCAGGCTCACTGGGTATAAGGTTATCACGCCCATCAGCGCCTCGAGCGCGCGCACGGCCTCTATCCCCAGCCGACGCTGTACCAGGGCAGTGATTTCTACCCCCACATAGGTGTGTGTGCAAAGGGGCTCGCCTTCTTCCAGGAGCATCTCCCAGCGTTCTTTGGCCTCTGGATGGTTTTGGTCATCTCGATCTAGGAGGGCATACAGGGCCGAGGTGTCAACGAGGGTCAAAGGCTTTCTCCAGGTAGCGGTCGTGGTTTTCGCTCACATCCTGCAGGCCCGAAGCAAAGCGCCCCACCACGCCCAGGGCCTGTTCTTTGCGCCAGCGGTAGGCTTTTTGTTTTTCTTCCAGCATGTTATCTACGGCCCTGCGCACGGCCTCTGCTATGGAGATGCCCTCGCGGTGGGCTATCTCCCGTAGCTGTTGCCATTGCGCTTCCTCGAGCTGAATCTGGGTGCGCACCATGCTTAAATGATAACATTAGACGCTGTAATGATGGCATTCGCCCGCTAGAGCCGCCGGTAGTGCAATCGGTGCTGCCCCTGTAGACTGGAGCCGATCCCCCCAGGTTTTCCTGGTGGGCTTTGATGATTTGTTATGAACCTTACCGAGCCCTCTGTCCTGAACCACTACCTGCCCGGCCTGCCCCAGGTGGCCCGCGCGCTGATCTTTGCCCAGCATCATGGCCCCCGGGTGCTGCTCTGCCCCGAGGAGCGGCTGGGGTTGTACGCCGATCTGAGCGCGCTGGGGGTCTCGTCCTATGTGAACCCTGGTCTGGAGGCCATCGGCGAGGCCGAGGTGGTGGTGATGAGCTACCGCGAGGCCCTCGAGGGCTTTCCGGCCCGGCCCGAAGACTGGCGGTTGGTGCTCGAGGTGGGCCGCCGCTACCTGCGCGACGAACTATTGGAACGGCTTTTGCGCATGGGCTACCTGCGCGAAGAGGACTATCGGGTGCAGGGGGACGTCCTCGAGCTGGGCGAGGTGCGCCTCGAGTTCTTTGGCGACGAGCTCGAGGTGCTCAAGGTGGACGGCCAGCCCCGCCAGCGCCACGTCCTGACGGCCCGCGCAGGCAAGGCCGAGGCCTGGGACTCCCACAAGATTCTGCACTTCCCCGGCCCGGTCTTCCTCGACACCCCGGCCCTGGCCCCGGAGGCGCTGTGGCCTTTGCTGGCCGGGCGGGATCGGGTGGCCTTTGGCCTGGGAGGGCCCGAACTGCCCACCCTGTCCCTGGACTACAAGCCCCTGCCCCCCTACCGGGCCCGCATCTCCCAGTTTGTCGAGGATGTGCATAACTGGGTGGGGGCGGGCTGGTCGGTGGTGTTCTTTTATCGCCACGTCAAGAGCCGAAACTACCTGCTCTCCAAGCTTCAGGCCCGGTACCCCGACCTGGCCGTGGTCTCCACCCCCACCCTGGGCCCCCGGCCCGGCAGCCTCAACCTGGTACCGGCCTCCTTCGAAGGGGCTTTCCTCGAGCCCCAAAGCCGCACCGTCTACCTGAGCGAGGCCCACCTGTACGCCTTCGGTGGGGCCGAGGTGCTGCGCAGCCGCAAGCTGCTCTCTGCCGAAGAGACCGACCCCGGCGCCCTGGCCGTGGGCGACTACCTGATCCACCCCGAGCACGGCATCGGCCAGTACCTGGGCCTGGAGACCCGCGAGGTGCTGGGGGCCCAGCGCGACTACCTGGTGCTGCGCTACGCCGGTGAGGCCCGCATGTACCTGCCGGTCGAGCAACTCCCGCTCCTGAAGCGCCACCCTGGCACCACCGACGACCCCCCGGCGCTTTCCTCGCTGGGCAAGGGCGAGTGGAAGCGGAGCCGCGAGAAAGCTGCCAAAGATGCGGAAGAACTGGCCCAGCGCCTGCTGGTGCTGCACGCCAAGCGCGAGGCCACGCCGGGCCGGGCTTTTGGGCCGCTGCCTGAGTGGGACGTTCTGATTGAGCAAAACTTTCCCTTCGAGCTCACCCCCGACCAGCGGAAGGCCCTCGAGGAGACCCTGCGCGACCTAGAGGCCCCCCGGCCCATGGAACGCCTGATCTCAGGCGACGTGGGCTTCGGTAAGACCGAGGTGGCCTTGCGGGCGGCCTTCCGGGTGGTGGGGCATGGGGCCCAGGTGGCGGTGCTGGTGCCCACCACCCTCTTGGCCGAGCAGCACAAGGAGACCTTTCAGAAGCGTCTGGAGGGCCTGCCGGTGCGGGTGGCGGCGCTATCGCGCTTCACCTCGGAGCGGGAGACCCGCGAGGTGCTGCGGGGCCTCGAGCAGGGCACAGTAGACATCGTGATCGGCACCCACCGCCTGCTCTCGCCCGACGTGCGCTTCAAGGACCTGGGCCTACTGGTAGTGGACGAGGAGCACCGCTTCGGGGTGGGGCAGAAGGAGCGCATCCGCGAACTCAAAGAGGCCGTGGACACCCTCTACCTCTCGGCCACCCCCATCCCCCGCAGCCTCTACAGCGCCCTGGTGGGCCTGCGCGACCTCAGCAGCATCCAGACCCCGCCCCCCGGCCGCAAGCCCATCCGCACCCTGCTGGCCCCCTACGATCCGGCCCTGGTGCGGCAGGGCATCATGGACGAGCTCGAGCGCGGCGGCAAAGCCTTCTACGTGCACGACCGGGTCGCCACCATCCTGGCCCGGCGCCGCTACCTGGAAGCCCTGGTGCCCGAGGCCCGTTTTGGGGTGGTGCACGGGCAGATGCCCGAGGCCGAGGTGGAGGAGACCATGCTGGCCTTCGCCGAGGGGGCTTTCGATGTACTTCTAGCCACCACCATCATCGAGTCCGGCCTCGACATCCCCGAGGCCAACACCATCCTGGTCGAGCGGGCCGATAAGCTGGGCCTGGCCGCGCTGTACCAGCTCCGGGGCCGGGTGGGGCGGCGCGACCAGGAGGCCTGGGCCTACCTCTTCCACCCCCTGCGCCTCACCGAAGGGGCCGAACGCCGCCTGGCCGCCATCGCCGACCTTTCCGACCTGGGCTCCGGCCACCTGCTGGCCGAAAAGGATATGGAAATCCGCGGGGTGGGCAACCTGCTGGGCCCCGAGCAGCACGGCCACATCCGCGCGGTGAGCCTGGAAATCTACACCGAGCTGCTCTCCGAGGCCATCCGCAAGCTAAAGGGCGAACAAACCGAACCTGAGCGCCACGTGACCCTCGACCTTCAGCTCTCGGCCCGGCTCTCCCCGGAGTACATCCAGAGCCCCGCGGCCCGCAGCCGCTACTATGGCCGCCTGGCCGAGTGCAAAAACCTGGCCCAGCTCGCCCGCCTGGTCAAAGAACTCAAGGAGCGCTACGGCCCGGCCCCCCAGGAGGTGGAGAACTTCCTGGCCCTCACCCGCCTGCGCCTGCTGGCCGAGGGCCGGGGGGTGGTCTCCATCACCGAGGACATGCTGCACCTGCAAATCGCCTTCCAGACTTCCGCCCTCGACTACGACGCCAAAGCCCTGCGGGCCCTGCCCTTCCGGGTCGAGCCCACCCAGTACCCCCCCGGCTTCCGCATCCCCAAAAAAGGCCTGCGGCCCGAGGAGTATGTGCAGGCCCTGAGCGAGGTGCTGTACCTGGTGGGTTGATGTGCACTGCGAGGGTCTGGGTCTAAAGTTGCTTGTCCACCCAGGCCACCACCCGCTGGGCGAGCTCGAGGGCTTCCAGGTAAGCGGCTTCATCCAGATCGGGGTAATCCCCTGGGTAGCGGGTTACCACGGCGTAAAAAGACAGCACCTCGGCAGCTCTGATCTCCTCCGGTAAGGCCATGCCCGCTGCTTCCAACTGCTGCAACAAGAGGCCGATGTCGTGTGTTTTGGGGAAGGGCTGGTGGTGTGCCAGCAGCAGGGCCTTGAGGGCTTTTTCGGCAGCTTGCTGCGCGTCGAAGCAGAGGTCTTCGTAAAGAATTTCTGGGGCGAGGCGGCCTGCGCTGGCGCGGGCCAGGCTGCCTTTAGCCCGCAGCAACCAGGCTTTGGGGTTGTTGCCCTTACCCGGCATACACAATCTGACCGTTGTGCTGCGCTTCGGAATAGAGGGGCATCCAAGCCTTGCGCGCGCGCTCGAGCTGTTCGGGTGTAGTCAGAATCAAATCTACCCCAAAGCTTCGCCTGACCTGGCCGAGGCAGCGGTACAGCGCTTTATAGTTTTCTAGGGTGATGTACTCTTCTGGCACCACCACCAGCAAATCGTAATCGCTGTCCGGGCGGGCCTGGCCTTTGGCCCTCGAGCCGAACAAAATAATCTGCTGGGCCGGTACGACTTCCAGAATGCGCTCCAATACCGGCTTTAGCTCGGGGTATTCCATGTCTGTATGCTAGCACGCCATCTGTGCCTCCACCCAGGCCACCACCCGCTGGGCGAGCTCGAGGGCTTTATGGTACTCGTCCTCGGTCACGGGGTCGTCCTCGCCGGGGTAGCGGCCCAGGGTGCCATAGGGAGTGAGCTGGGCGGCCTCGAGCACACCGGTAGGTGGCTCTAGAACATGGGTTTGCACTAAGGAAAGCAGCAGCCCTATAGCATGGGTGCGAGGAAAGGGGACATTGTGTGCGATCAACAAGGCTTTGAGGGCTTTTTCAGCAGCTTGTTGGGCCTCAAAGCAGAGATCCTCGAGGTAAACCTCAGGAGTGATAGGGCCGGCAGCTGCCAGGGCCAGATTACTCTTGGCTCGAGCCAGCCAGGCTTGGGGGTCGGTGGAATCAGGCCGCATACAGCACTTGTCCGCCCTGCAGCGCTTCCGGATAAATGGTCATCCAGGCGGTGCGGTAGCGCTCCAGGTCGGCTGGATGCGCCACCACCAGATCAACAGGCACCAGCAGCCCCAGCAAAGCCCGGTGGATGGACTGGGCGGTAGGGCGTTTGGGCAGTTCGGGCGGCACCACCACCAGCAAATCGTAATCGCTGTCTGGGCGGGCCTGGCCTTTGGCCCTCGAGCCAAAGAGAATAATCTGCTGGGCCGGCACCACCTCCAGAATGCGCTCTAATACCGGCTGTAGCTCGGGGTGGTTCATGCTTTTATGCTAGCACCCTCAGGGGTTCCACACAGCCACCACGCTGGGATCGATGGGGGTTATTTTATGGGGGCCCTGTAGGTGCGCCCCTTCGCCTTTGCGCAGGTGCAGGTAGCTGTGGTCGGGGAGGTCTATCACCAGCTCGCCCTCGAGCAGCACGTACAGGCGCGGCCCCTCTATTTCTTGGGGCTTTTCCATCAGGAGCGTGCAAAAACCCTCGAGGCCCGGAAAGCGCGCCTGTCCCTGGCGCTTAGCCAGCCGCACTAGGTGAAGCTTCATACAACCACACCCTGCCTAGGCGCTTACCGCTTCTTTGCGGGCCTTGCCGTACTCCATGCGCAGCTTGAACATGGCCTGGCGGAAGAGTTTCAACACGGCCTCTTCGGGCTGATTGAGGGCTTTGGCCACGGCAGCTACCTGCTTTTGCTGGCCCTGGGTGCGGCGGGCCACCTCGGCTTGCTCGGGGGTGAGGCCGGCTTTGGTGATGAAGGGCTCGAGGTCGGCCCAGGTGGCGCTGGCTTTGGCCCTGTCCTTGACCTTGTTTTTGGCTGTACCGGAGGTTTTACTGCTGCTTTTTGTGCGCCGCTGGTTCAGAGCCTCGAGCTTGGGCCCGCCGTAGCGTTCACAGCCTGGATTGGTACAGGCCCGCTTGCCGCTGCGACCCTTGGCCACCTCGTTCCAACCGCAAAGGGGGCACTTGTCCGGCAGCAACGGGTCGAAGGATAAAAAGTCGCAGGCCGGGTTGTTGCAGCGGTAGTAAGGCTTGCCCCGCTTGCTGGTTTTTTGCACGACCTCGCCCGCGTGGCATTTGGGGCACTCGATCCCGGTGGAAGGGGCCTCGTCGCGGGTGTACTTGCACTCGGGGTAGCGGCTACAGCTAATAAAACTGCCGTAGCGCCCGTGCCGGCGCACCAGTTGACCCTCCCCACAGGCTGGGCAGGCTTCCCCGATGGGCTCGGGTTCTTTTTTGAGCTCGAGGCGTTCGGTGTGTTTGCACTCGGGGTAGCCGGTGCAGCCCAAAAACTGCCCGAACCTCGAGACCTTGAGCTCCAGGGGCCGCCCGCATTTAGGGCAGAGTTTTTGCGGCACCTTGGCAAAGTCCTTGAGGAAAGGTTCGTAAAACTCACGCACCACCTTGGGCCAGGCGGCTTTGCCCTCCTCGATCTCGTCGAGGCGGGACTCGAGCTGGGCGGTAAAATCGTAGGCCACCACGTCGGGGAAGCTCTTAATCAGGTAGCCGGTAACCTCGCGGCCCAGCGGGGTGGGCTTTAGCGACTTGCCGCTGCGCTCGAGGTAACCCCGGCGCTCGAGGGTGTCGATGGTGGGGGCGTAGGTCGAAGGCCGCCCGATGCCCATCTCCTCGAGGGTTTTGACCAGGCTGGCATCGGTGTACCGTGGGGGCGGCTCGGTGAAATGCTGCTCAGGCGTAACCTCCAGCAGGCGGGCGCTGGCGTTTTCCTGTAGGGGCGGTAGCCGGTTTTCGGCTTCGTCGCCTTCTTCCCGCCCATACACCCGCAGGTAACCGTCGAACTTCAGCACCGAACCCACCGCCCGGAAGATCAGGTCGCCGCTGGGGGTTCCACTGGCCCCAACCACCGTCACGGTGGTCTGATCAAAAACCGCTGGGGTCATCTGTGAGGCCACAAAGCGCTGCCAGATAAGCTGGTATAACCTGTACTCCTCGTCGCTGAGGTGCTTGCGCAGCGCGTCTGGGGTTCGTTCGGTCGAGGTAGGACGGATGGCCTCGTGCGCGTCCTGGGCGTTGGCGGCTTTTTTGCCCGCAAAAAAATTGGGCTTCTCGGGCAGGTAGGCCGGCCCAAAGTGGCGCGGGATAAAGGCCCGCACCTCGGCCAGGGCCTCCTGCGAGACTCGAGTTGAGTCGGTGCGCATATAGGTGATGAGGCCCACGGTGCCCTCGGGCAGATCAATCCCCTCGTAAAGCTTCTGGGCCACGCGCATGGTGCGGCTGGCTGTCCAGCCCAGCCTGCTGCTGGCCGCTTGCTGGAGGGTCGAGGTGATGAAAGGGGGAGGGGCATTGCGGCGCCGCTCACGGCGCTCGATGCTGCCGATGCGGTAACCTGAGACATCTTTTGCGAGCCGGGCGATCTCCTGGGCCTGTTTTTCACTGGTGATCAGGAATTTATCGCCGGACTGCACCCGCTCCGAGCCCAGGCTGTACAGCATGGCTTTAAACTGCTGGCCCTCCGACTCGAACCGACCCTCGAGGCTCCAGTGTTCCTGAGGAACAAAGGCCTCGATTTCCTGCTCCCGCTCAACCAGCAGCCGCAATGCGACCGATTGCACCCGGCCCGCCGATAGGGCCCGGCGCCGAAACTCCATGCTCAGCACCGGCGAGAGCTGGTAGCCCACCAGCCGATCCAGCACCCTCCGGGCCTGCTGGGCATCGACCAGGCTTTGGTCTATTGGGCGTGGCTTCTGCACGGCGGCCCGCACCACCTTGGGGGTAATCTCATGGAACTCCACCCGTAGAGGGGTTTGCGGGTTGAGGCCCAGCAGCCGGGCCACGTGCCAACCGATGGCCTCACCCTCGCGGTCGGGGTCGGTGGCGATGAGCACCCGTTTGCCTCGAGCCGCCCGCTTGAGCTCTTCCACAATGGGTTGTTTGTCTTTTTTGACAGTGTACTGCGGTGCAAAATCGGCCTGGGTATCCACCCCCAGTTCGTGCTCGGGCAGATCGGCTATGTGACCTTTGCTGGCCCGCACCTCATAGCCAGCGCCCAGCATTTTTTGAATGCTTTTGGCTTTGGCGGGTGATTCCACAACAATTAAGGTTGAATCCGGCATACGGTTCAGTATATGGACGAGGCGCGGCCGGTTTGTCAAGGGCATACCTGACACAAGACTTTAGGTCTGATGCGCAATAAACCCGTCCTGATCAGGCTTTTAGACTGGCCGACCGAACTAATGCGCCGGAGAAAATGAGGAAAGCCTCAGACCGGGGCAGGCTACGGCTAATAACGCACCTGTTTACGCGTTCTGTAGCCAAAATTTCGGCTATCTTAAGCTATGTCCATCGAAGTCCGGATTCAAAAACTTTTGCTACAGATTGAAACGGAAAGCTTTCGTCTGTGCAGGGTTGAGTCCCACCCGGCCTTCAAGCTGTGGTTGAGCAAGGAACCCAGGCTGAGTGAGGGCCTGGCCAGCGTGCGCAGGTTTTGGAAAATTTTCTGCGATGACGCCAGCCACAACGATCCCCTCATTCCCCAGTACATCGAGCTGATCGAGAAGGCCACCACCGACCTGGCCCAGAGCCTCGACCTGATGTACAGGGCCCTGGGTTTTGAGCAGCCCTCGAGCGCAAAAAACCCTAATTGAGCCGCGTTTTTTGGTTACTGTGGAGCAGAAAAACCGGGGTAGCTTTTGGGCAGCAAGCCTCGTTCAAACGCGGCCCGGCTTAGCTCCTCACGGAAGTTGGGGTGTGCAATGCTGATAAGAGCCTGGGCCCGCTCGCGCAGGCTTTTGCCGAACAGCTCAGCCACGCCGTACTCGGTGACCACATAGTGCACATCGGCCCGGGTGGTTACAACGCCGGCGCCGGTTTTGAGTAGAGAAACAATCCGACTAAAGCTTCCATCCTTGCCGCTGCTGGGGAGGGCAATGATGGGTTTGCCGCCGTTGCTGGCCGCGGCCCCACGGATAAAGTCGAGCTGGCCACCAAAGCCGGAGTAAATCCGGGTGCCGATGGAGTCGGCGCAAACCTGGCCGGTGAGGTCGACCTCGAGGGCCGAGTTGATGGCGATCATATGGTCGTTGCGGGCTATGTTGATGGGGTTGTTGACCCAGTCGGCGGGCCGCATCTCGAAAAGAGGGTTGTTGTGCACGAAGCGGTACAGCCGCTCGGAACCCAGCACAAAGGTGCCCACCACTTTGCCGGGGAGCAAGGTTTTGCGCTGCCCGGTGACGATGCCCTTTTCTAAGGCCTCCATCACGCCATCGGAGATCATCTCGGTGTGGATGCCCAGATCCTGGCGGCCGGTAAGGTTAGCCAGCACGGCGTCCGGTATGGCCCCAATGCCCATCTGCAGGGTACAGCCGTCGTCGATCAGATCGGCCACGTACTTGCCAATCCTGGCCTCGACTTCACCAAACGTGTCGCGCGGTAGTACCGGAAGCGGAAAATCCACTTCCACAAAGGCGGCGAACTTCGACACGTGCACAAAGGTGTCGCCCAGCGTGCGGGGCATTTGCGGGTTGACCAGGGCAATAACCCGCCGGGCCTGTTCTACCGCGGCCTTGGCGGCGATTACCTCCACGCCCAGGCTTACAAAACCGAACTCGTCCGGGGGAGAAACCTGCACCAGGGCGTAGTCCAGGGGCAGCACACCCCGCTTGAACAACCAGGGCACCTGGTGCAGCGAGATGGGCACATAATCGGCCCGGCCGGAGTTGACTGCCTCGCGATCGGCGGGGCCTACAAACAGCGAGCGCCGGCGAAAATGCCCCTCCATCTCGGGGGCCAGGAAGGGGTCGGGGCCAAGCTGCAAGACATGCACCAGCTCAACCTGTTCCAGCTCGTCTTTGCGCTGGGCCAGGGCCTCCAGCAGGGGGGTGGGGGTCGCCGCATTGCCCGAGACGAAGACCCTTGAGTGGCTCTTAATCATGCCAGCCGCGGCATCCAGGCTGACCAGCTTGCTTTGGTACACCTTTTCTACTTCGCTGCGCCCCAGGGCTTTTCCGGTACGTGAAATCCCTTCCATGGCCCCATACTAGCCTGCTTCAGGCGGGACAGATGCCCGAGGGGGCCGCATAACGCCGGTATAACGCTCGAGGCCCTACCCTAGCCTTATGAAGGGTGATCTCATGCGCTCCAGAGCGATTGCCCTAATCATTCGTATGTGGCAGGGCCCCGATGGCGTGGTTAAGGCTTCCGTGCGCCCTTCCCAGGGGGGGCCGACGCGATACTTCCCTAACCTGGAGGCTCTTAAAAACTACCTCGAGCAGGCCCAGGAACAGATCGAAACGGCCACCGACCCCACAAAGGGTTTGCGCTAGGCGCTGGGTTCGGGGGGGAGCGAGCCGGTCTCGAGGAGTTGTTTGGCCCGTTGATTGGGCAGGATGAAGCCTGCCGATACCACGTACTTGAGGGCGTCTTCAATGCTAATGTCCAGGGGAATTACGTCCGCGGTGGGCACGATGATGGCCATTCCGGATGCAGGCACCGGGCTGGTAGGTACGAGCACCACCGTGTATCCTTCGGGTAAGGGCGACAGGCGTTTGCCGACCTGGGGGCTGGCGATAAAACACAAGGTATACAGGCCCTTGCGGGGGTATTCGATGAGCGCTGCACGCTGGAATTGCACCTCGGGCTGGCCCAGCAGGGTGTGGGCGATCTGCTGCACGGCGTTGTAGACTTCGCGCACCAGGGGAATGGTTTTGATGCTGCGGTCAATGGCCCCCAGAACGAGCCGCCCCACATAGTTCCCGGCCAGTGCGCCCACCAGGATCACCAGGCCCAGCGTGGCGAGAATGCCCAGAATGGGCAGAAACGGTGATAGCCAGCGGGCAGGCTCGGCACCGATGATTCGCAGAATGCTCTCGATAAGGCTGTTTGACCAGTTGTACACCCACCACAGGAAATACAGCGTGACCGCGATGGGCAAGGTAGAAAGCAGACCGGTAATGAAGTAGCGTCGAAGTCGAGCGGCCATATCTATACTCAAGAGTGTAATGAAATAAACAGGATTGAAAAAGGTTTTGCTCGGTGTGGCTACCGAAATGGGCCAGGGGGCGCCGTCTGGCGAGCTGCTCGAGGAGATGGCGGGGGCTCAAACCCAGCCTCGAGCGGTTGGCTTCTCATAGCCCCTTGCTACACTGTAAAGCCGTGAACGCTTTTGCCGACTGGCTGTTTGTGGCGGTGTGGTTGGTGGCCCTGGTGGCGACCTTTATTCCGGTGGTTCCGGCTGGGTTTGTCATTATTGGGGTGGCGCTGCTGCACGAATTGCTGCTGGGGTTTAGAGAAATCACCATACCGGTCTGGATTGTTTTGGGCTTTCTAACGGTGCTTTCTTCGCTGGTGGACAATATTGCTGGGGCCATAGGGGCCCGGCGTTATGGAGGCAGCCGACAGGGGGTCTGGGGCGCTTTTATTGGGGGTCTTCTGGGTCTTTTTGTTCTGCCTCCCCTGGGCTTGTTCCTGATGCCCTTTGTGGGCGCTTACGTGGGGGAGCTGGTGGCAGGGCGTTCGATCCAGGAGGCCCTGCGGGGGGCCTGGGGGGCGGTGGTAGGGCTGTTGGGAGGGTTGGCGGGTAAGTTTCTAATACACCTGCTGATGGGTATTTTGGTCATTCAGGCCATCTTCTAGCTACCGGCCTGGAGTATTTAGGGGGCTGGCGACAACGGTAGGATAGGGCTCATGAAGGCGAACCAGCCGGTTCACACCTTTTCACTGGTGGCCCGCGACCCCGATACCGGCGACTTAGGGATTGCGGTTGCCAGCAAATTTCTTGCGGTCGGTTTTGTGGTGCCCTGGGCTAAAGCGGGCGTGGGTGCACTGGCGACCCAGTCCTACGTCAACCCCAGCTTCGGCCCCATAGGCCTGGCCTTGATGGAGGCGGGAGCCGGCCCGGAGGATATTTTGGCGGTGTTTGCCCGCAACGACCCCGATCTGGCCAAGCGCCAGTTTGGCTATGTGCTGGCTTCAGGCGAGAGCCTGAGTTACACCGGGCAGGAATGCCAGGCCTGGGCCGGCAGCCGCTTTGGCCCTGGCTATGCGGCCCAGGGTAACTTACTGGCCGGGCCGGAGGTACTGGAGGCGCTCGAGCACACCTTCCTAAACCGCACCGACCTGGCCTTTCCCGAGCGTCTGCTGGAAGCCTTGTTCCAGGCCGACCGGGCCGGGGGTGACCGGCGGGGCCGGCAGTCGGCTGCGTTGCTGGTGGTGGGTACAGGAAAGGGCTACGGGGGCATGGAGCGCTGGATTGACCTGCGGGTAGACGACCATCCCGACCCGGTAGCAGAGCTGCGGCGGCTGCTGGGCATCCACCGGCTGCTTTTTGGCGCGGGCGAGCCGGGCCGACCTTTACACTCCGACGAGATTGCCTGGATTCAGGCTCTGCTCCGCCGCCAGGGGCTTTACACCGGTGAAGCCAGTGGGGTCTGGGACGAGGCCACCGAAAAATCCTTTGTAATGCTTGTTGGAATGGAGAACCTCGAGGCGCGCTACCGGGGTGGGCCGGTTTTGGATGAGATGGTTCTCAAGTACTTGCAGGAGAAGTTTGCATGAGCCATAGGGTGCTGGGCGCGGGCGGTGTGCTATTCAATCCCCAGGGCCAGGTTCTGCTCATTCGAGACCGGCTGGGCTACTGGTGTTTCCCCAAGGGGCACCTAGATCCAGGGGAAAGTTTGGAGCAGGCCGCCTTGCGCGAAGTTGAAGAGGAAACCGGCCTTAGAGGCACTGTAAGACAAAAACTGTCCACCACGCGCTACCAAAACAACAGGGGCATCGATCGGGAGATTCACTGGTTTTTGATGACAGGGGAGGGTACGATTCGGCTCGAGCGGGGTTTGCACGGGGCGGGCTTCTTTGATCCAGCAGAAGCAAGGCGTTTGCTGGCCTTTCCCGAGGATGTCCGCTTGCTGGATGAGGCCCTGGTGCAGGCTCGAGCACAGGGTTTGGGCGTAGACTTAGATTAAAAAGGAGTGAGTATGGCCGTCTACCGACTGGGCGAACACGTACCCCAAATTCATCCCAGCGCCTTTATTGCCCCCAACGCGCTAATTGTGGGCCAGGCCGAAATTGGCGAGAATGCTTCGGTCTGGTTTGGTGCGGTGGTGCGCTCCGATACCGAGCGGGTGGTGATAGGCGCTGGAAGCAACGTGCAGGACGGCGCCATTTTGCATGCCGATCCGGGCGATCCCTGTATTCTGGGACAGAACGTAACGGTGGGCCACCGGGCGGTGGTGCATGGGGCGCTGATAGAAGATAGGGCCCTTATTGGGATTGGTGCGGTGGTGCTCAACAAAGCCCGGGTGGGAAAAGGGGCGATGGTGGGTGCCGGGGCGGTGGTGCCGCCCGGGATGGAAATTCCGGAAGGTATGCTGGCAATCGGCATTCCCGCCAAGGTGCGGGGCCCGGTGGAGCCAACCCAGAACGCCGAGCGTTATGTGGAGCTTTCGCGCTACTACCTGGCCCACCTGGCACCGATTGCGCCCATTGGCCGCTACCACATCACCCTGCGCGGCCAGGATGCCCTCAACCCCTTTAGCGACCTGCACCTGCAGCTCAAGCGAGGAGAGCCCGAAGCCCTGGCAGCCCTGCGGGCCATTGCCGAGGGCCGAACCCGGGATGCTAAGCCAGAGGTGCTGCAAGAGCTGGTTCGGGAGGGGTTGATCCGCCCGATATAGGTAAGGCCAAATCGGTTACAATATCGAGCGATTGATGATGCGGGGCAGCAAGTCCAGCACCCCTCGAGCCCTGGCTGCACTTGGGCTGGTGGGCCTGGTATGCCTGACCTCGCTGTTGTTTGGTCTGCGTGGGGTGGTGATGTTCTCCATAGAACCCACAGCCACCCAACCGCATGAAGCCACCCACCACGGCACCGAAAAAACCCATCACCACCTCGAGCATTGCCCGCTTTGCGTTTTGCATATGCTGCTGCCCGACCTAACCCCGGTGCTGAATGGGGTTCTTGTGGCCTCTTTGGTGGCGCGGCTCTGGTCTGGGGCGCAGCAGGCCAGGGATGAGTTTCTGAAAGCCGTGGCGGCTCGAGGGCCGCCCCTAGCTATACACGGCATTTTTTAGGTTTTTCGGCCCCAAGGAATTTTGTTACAGACTCCCCTTGAAGAGGGGGTGCTGAGAGGTTGTTACATGCGTGCTTTTTCCTGCCTTGCTGTACTTCTGGCTTTTGTGATGGTTCCAGCTTTAGCGCACGAGCGGGTGGAGGTAGGCCCTTTTGTCTTTGCGGTGGGCCAGCTTAACGAGCCCTCGATGGCCGGGGAGATCAACGGTCTTGACCTAATCATCCGCCGTAAGGCCGATAACTCGCCGGTAGTTGGTGCGGAAAAGAACATCACTGTAGAGATTATCGGCCCCTCGGGTCAGCGCCGCGTCTACAAGTGGTCGGAAGACGCCAAAGATATTTACCGGCTCCGACCCCAGCCTGGTGCGGATCGGGCAGGCCGCTACCAGACGAAGTGGATCCTGGCCGTTCCGGGACAGTACCAGGTGCGGATCTTTGGCGAGATTGAGGGGACAGCCTTTGACTTCACGGTTGGGGGCAGTACCTTCAACATTCGCGATAAGTCGCTGTTCGAGGTCAGATGAGAGCCTTTTGGATGATTGCTGCGACCCTGGCTTTGGCTGGGGTCGCGCATGCGCACGCCTATCTGGTGAACAGTTCACCCGTCGAGAACGCGCTGCTTCGCAGGCCGCCGGGTGAGGTGCGGCTGAGTTTTACCGAGGCGGTGGAGCTGCGCTTTTCGCAATTTGCGGTGTACGCCCTCGAGGTGCCCAATGAGCGCTGGCGGGAGGCGGGCTGGTTGCAAGAACAGGCCAAAGCCCTGGCAGAGAAGGCGTTGTCCGCTGGAGGGGTTAAACCAGCAGGGCGGGTGGATGCCGGGCTGAAGACCCAGGCCCGCACCGCTGAAAATGTGGTCATAGCCCTCAGACCGGGTTTGGGCTCTGGGGTGTATGTGGTGCTGTGGCGGGTGCTTTCGGTGGACTCACACACCACCCAGGGGTTTTTTGTGTTTGTCGTAGAGCCCTGAGGAGGAAACCTTGATGCGCTGGTATGTCGGTTTATTGTTGTTGGTGGCTCCGGTTTTTGCCCACGCCGAGTACAGAAGCTCCACCCCACCGGCCAACGCCACCCTTCGAACCATGCCCCGGTCGGTGACCATAAACTTTAGTGAGGCCGTGGAGGTGCGGCTCTCGAGCTTCAAGGTTTATCCCCTCGAGGCCCCCCCAGCGGCCCTGGGTAACTTTACGCAGCTCAGGCGCCTGGCCCGTTCCCTGGTGCAGCAGGTGCTGCCTTTGCGCAACGACACCACCCGCCGGGTGGACGCCGGGGTGAGCACCACCGCTCGCACCAGCAAGAGTGTCACGGTGCTGCTGAAGCCGGGCCTGCAGCCGGGGGCCTATGTGGTGATGTGGAAGAACCTGGGGGTGGATGGGCACACCGAGACCGATTTCTTCGTGTTTGTCTACAAGCCGTCCTAGCGCTCTGATAACCTATCGAATACCGGAGAGTAGCGCCTGGTCTAGGAACCCCACCTCTGAGCCGCTATGCCCCACGAACACGACAACACCCTCTCGATTCTGCGGGCCATCCTCTACCTGGGGGTGTTTATGCTGCTGGGGGGTGGGGTGTTCAGCCGGTATGTGGGGCCGGAGGCGGCCAGGGCCCAGCGCTGGCGGCTGTGGTACCTGATCTCGGGTGGTTTCCTACTGGCCGTAGGTGCCACCCTTTATGGCGTGTACCATGTGACCTGGATGCTGGGCGATACCTCGCTTTTGCTCAGCTACCTGCTCGAGACCTCCCAAGGTAACTGGTTGCTGTTGCGGCTGGGGCTGCTGGTGGGCCTGCTGTTTTTGTCCATGGGCTGGTTTCGCCTGGATCGCTGGCTCTACCCCCCGCTGGCGCTGGGGCTTCTTTTTACCCTCACCCTCACCTCGCACGCCGCCGGGGGCGGGCTTGTGCAGATGTTTGCCGGGCTTTTGCACCTGGCATTTGCGGCGGCCTGGGGCGGGAGCGTGCTGGCGCTGGCCGTGGCCTGGCCAGGCAGCCGCTACGATGCCATTCTGCGGGCCATCCAGCGCCTTTCGACCCTGGGCCTGGGTGCGGTGGTGCTCCTGTCGCTGATGGGCCTGTACCTGTCCTGGGTTCGCCTGGGCGAGGTGACCCACCTGTGGGGCACCGCCTATGGCCAGCGCCTGCTCCTCAAGCTGGGGCTGGTGGGGCTGGTGGTGGGGCTGGCGGCGGTCAACCGGCTCTGGCTGCTGCCCCGGTTGCGGGAGAAGCGGATCAAGGGCTTGCAGACGGTGAGCCTCGAGGCCGCCCTGCTGCTGGGGGTGCTGCTGGTGAGTGGTTTTCTAGCCACCACCGAACCGCCCCCCCCAGCCCGCCAGGCCGTGCCCCGCCTCATCAACATCGCCGAGGCCCAGGGCGACCGGCGCTATGTCGGTCAGTTGTTCAGCCAGGGCGGCCTGATTCACCTCTACCTGGATCTGCGCGATGCCCAGGGCAACCTGCTGGAGCGTGGCCCCAGCCTGCGTATTCGTGCTGAGCGAGAAGCAATGCGCCTGGAGGATGCTGGAGGCCCGGTGTACAAAGCGCAGTATCACTTTGCCCTGTTGGCCCAAACCCCTGGTGCGTGGCAGGTTACCCTGGAACTGCCGCACAAGACCCTCGAGTACACCCTCGAGGTAGCCCCCTGAGGGCTGCTTCACACGAAAACCGTTCAGGTTCTGCTAACCTCAAAATAAGGAGTCGGGTATGAAAAAGGGCTGGCTGGTGTTTTTGCTGCTGTTGAGCGCTCACGCGCTGGCTGTGCCGGTTGAGATAAAGGTGAATTTGCGGGTGGGGGACAGGCCCTTGCAATGGGGGCAGACCTACCAGACCCCTCAGGGCCAGCGCTACCAGATTGACCTGCTGAAGTTTTACATTTCCGAGGTGGCCCTGGTGCGCCCGGATGGCCGCGAGGTGCGCGCCGACGGCCTGGCCCTGGCCGAGTTCAAGCGGGATGGCCCTACCCAGGGGGTGAGCGTCATGAGACTGGACGTGCCGGCGGGGCAGTACCGGGGCCTGCGCTTCAATGTGGGCGTGCCGCGTGAACTCAACCACCTCGACGCGGGCACCCAGCAGCTACCCCTGGGGGTGAACTCCGGCATGTACTGGGCCTGGAATCCCGGCTACATCTTCTACAGGCTCGAGGGCACCGCCTTGCTCCCTGAGGGCAACCAAAAATGGGTGATCCACATGGGCACCGACACCTTTCGTATCCCGGTGCGCCTGCACGACCTCCAGACCCGGCGGGTGCAGATCAACATCCCGCCCGGTGGGGGGGTTATTGTGCTCAACCTGGATGTGGCCCGGGCTTTTGAGCCGGGGCCGGGCGGGGTTTTTGTGGACTGGCGCAAGCAGCCCCTGCGCCAACTGCACGGCCTGAGCCCCGAGACCAGCCTGCTGATGTCGGTGGTTTACTTCAACATGCAGACGGCCTTTTCGCTGGCCCAGTAGATGCGTATGCGACGGCGGCCAATGGTCTGGGTGGGGCTCCTGCTGGGGGTGGGTCTGCTGGGCTGGTACTTCTGGCCCCGCTCCGCCCCCCCGCCCCCCCTGCACCCCTCCAGCCCCCGCATTGTTTTCGCCGAGCGAAGCGTGCCGATCCCCGAGGACAACCCCCAGACCCCGGCCAAGGTGGCCCTTGGGCGCAAGCTGTTCTACGATACCCGCCTTTCCAAGGACAACACCGTCGCTTGCGCAAGCTGCCATAAGCCCGAGTTCGCCTTTAGCGACGGAGGTAAGGCGGTGAGCACCGGCATCTTTGGCCGCAAAGGCACCCGCAACGCTCCCACCCTGACCAACGTGGGCTTTCGTCGGCACCTGTTTTGGGAAGGGCGTTCTCCCCGGCTCGAGCTCCAGGCGGTGGGCCCCCTCACCGCCCACGACGAGATGGGCCTCGAGCCCGAGGAGCTTGCCCAGCGGCTCGAGGCCATCCCCGAGTACGCCCAGGCCTTCCGGGAGGTTTTTGGCGAGCCCCCCAGTCTGAGGGCCGTTACCTACGCCATTGCAGCCTTCGAGCGCACCCTGGTTTCCTACAACAGCCCCTTCGATCGTTACCAGGCCGGCGACGACCAGGCCCTGAGCCCGGCGGCCCTGCGGGGAATGGAGCTTTTCTTTAGCGAGAAGGGGGACTGTTTCCACTGCCACGTGGGCCCCGACTTCACCGACGACGAGCCCCGCAACACCGCCCTCTACACGGTCTACAAGGACATCGGGCTGGCCCGCGCCACCGGCAAGGACGAAGACGTGGGCAAGTTTAAAACCCCCACCTTGCGCAATGTTGCGCTCACCGCCCCCTACATGCACGACGGCTCCATCCGAACCCTGCGAGAGGTTGTCCAGCACTACAACCGCGGTGGTGAACCCAACCTCAATGCCGACGCCCTCATCCGGCCCCTGGGCCTCACCGACCAGGAAGTAGACGACCTGGTGGCCTTCCTGGAGGCCCTCACCGATACGAGTTTTACCACCAACCCGGCCTTGCTGCCGCCCGGCGGAAAGGGGAGCACCCCATGAGGTATGCCCGGATTGGATGGCTTGTCCTGCTGCTTGGCCTGGGGTGGGCCTGGGGCCACCCGTTTGAGGGCAGCGGGGGCTATGTGCAGGGCCAGGTGGACTTTGAACCCAACGACGCCCCGCCCATCGCCGGTAAGGCCACGGTGGCCTGGATTGAGTACATCCAGGTGGGCGGTCTGCCCATCAAGCCACAGGACTGCTTCTGCACGCTGCTTTTTTACCAGGGCCGGGTCAGCGCCACCGCCCAGCCCGACGCCCAGGTGCGCTTGCAGCCCAACCCGCGCACCGGGCGCGTGGAAGGGGTGGTGACCTTTCCCAAGCCCGGCCCCTACTTTCTGGTGCTCATGGGGCGGCCCCTGCCGGGCAAGCGGGTTCCGCCTTTTATCATGCAGAGCATCATCCAGGTCTTGCCGCCCCCGGCAGGGCGGTAGAGGGGGCCTCGAGGCTCCAGTGCCAGTACCCGGAAGGGTTCGGCTGGGCCTCTCGAAGGCAACCCCAAAGCCTCAAGTTGCCGAAAGGGCGTGGTTGGGCGGATAACTTTGCCTGGGCTGATCGCCGTCATTCCACAGTATCTGGCAACTGTAGACCTTCCTTCAGTCTGGACGCGGAATTTGCGGCGTAATGGTAAAAACTCGACACCGCACAGGAGGTCATGGTGAAAAGACTGGTCTGGTTGCTCTTGCTGGTGCTGCTGCTGCCAGGGGCTTTGGCCCAGCAGCTCCGTGAGCAGATCCGCAAATACACCCTCGAGAACGGCCTGCGCGTGCTGATGGTGCCCGACAAGACCGCCCCGGTGATCCACTTCAACCTGATGTTCGACGTGGGCGGGGTGGACGAGGCCCCCGGCCTGGGGGGGATCGCCCACATGGTCGAGCACATGGCCTTCAAGGGTACGCCCAGCATTGGGAGCCTGGACTGGCCCAGGGAAAAAGCGGCCCTCGAGGCCATCGACAAAGCCCGCGCCGAGCTGGATCGGGCCATTGCCAACCGGGCTTCGCAGGGGGAGATAGAGCGGCTGACGGCAGCGTTCAACCAGGCCCGCGAGGAGGCCAAGAAACTGGCCCTGCCCAACCCCATTGACCAGCTCTTCACCAACAACGGCGAGCAGGGCCTGAACGCCTCCACCGGCTACGACCGCACCGATTACCGGGTCTCGCTGCCCTCCAACCGCCTCGAGCTCTACCTGCGGGTCTATGCCGATGTGCTGCTCAACGCGGTCTTCCGCAGCTTCTACGAGGAGGTCGACGTGGTGCTGGAGGAGCGTCGCCAGCGCAGCGAGAACGACCCCAACGGGGCCTTGAGCGAGGCCTTCCTGCGCGCGGCCTTCCAGGTGCACCCCTATGGCCGCCCCCTGATTGGCAGCCGCGAGGAGATTCAGGGCTACCGGGTGGACAAGGCCATGGAGTTCTGGAAGACCCACTACCACCCCAACCGGGCGGTGCTGGTGCTGGTGGGGGATGTGGAGCCGGAGCGCGACATCCAGTTGGTGCGCCGCTACATGGGGGCCGTGCCCAGAGGCCCCGAGCGGCCCAACCTGAGCATCCCCGCCGAGCCGCCTCAGACCGCCGAGCGCCGCACCAGCATCGAGTACAACGCCCAGCCCAGCCTGCTGATTGGCTTCCACAAGCCCACCTACCCCAACCGCGAGGCCTACGTGATGGACGTGATTGACTCCATCCTCACCGAGGGCCGCACCAGCCGGCTCTTCCGCCGCCTGGTCATCCAGGAGCAGGCGGCCCTGAACGTGAGCTCGAGCTCGGCCTCGCCGGGTTTCCGCTACCCCAACCTGTTCACCATCTCGGCCCAGCCGCGCGCCCCCCGCACCACCCAGGACCTGGAGCGCCTGATTTACGAGGAGCTCGAGCGGCTCAAGAACGAGCCGGTGAGCCCGCAGGAGCTGCAAAAAGTGCGCAACCAGACCCGCGCGGCCTACCTGCGGGTGCTGCAAGGTGGGCCGGGGCTGGCCCAGGCCCTGGCCTTCTACGAGCTGTTCTTTGGCGGCTACCAGCGCATCTTCGAGGAGGAGGCCATCTACAACACCATCACCGCCGAGGAAATCCAGCAGGTCGCCCGCAAATACTTCACCCCAGAAAACCGCACCGTAGCCACCCTGATTAGCCGGGGAGGTAGCCGATGAAAGCGATATGGAGTTTGTTGCTGGCGCTTCTGACGCTGGGCCTGGCCCAGGGCGTACCGGCCGACTGGCCCGACCCCTTCAAGATGCAGTTCCAGCGGTTGCAGCCGACCGCCATCCAGCCCACCCGCGTCCAGCTTTCCAACGGCCTGACGGTTCTGCTGATTGAAGACCGCAGCCTGCCCTTCGTGAACGGGCGCATCTACCTGCGGGCCGGCTCGATTTACGAACCCGAGGACAAAGTGGGCCTGAGCGGGATTTTCTCCGCGGTGATGCGCACCGGCGGGGCCGGGGATCGCACCCCCGACCAGGTGGACGAAACCCTGGAGACCCTGGCCGCTTCGGTGAGCGTGAGCACCGACAACCTCTTTACCTCGGTGGCCTTCAACACCCTGACCGAGAACCTCGATCAGGTCTTGCAGATCTGGGTCGATGTGCTGCTGCGCCCGCGCTTCGCCCAGGATCGGGTTGACCTCGAGAAGGGCCGGGCTTTGGAGGCCATCCGCCGCCGCAACGACCAGCCCACCCAGATTGCCGTGCGGGAGTTCGTGCGCCGCATCAACGAGGGCCACCCCGCGGGGCGCATCAGCAGCACGGCCTCGATCCAGTCCATCACCCGCGACGATCTGCTGGCCTTCCACCAGCGCTTCTTCAAGCCCAACGGGGCGGTGCTGGCCGTTACCGGCGACTTCAACACCCAGGAGATGGTAGCCAGGCTCGAGCGCACCCTGCAGGGCTGGGCGCGGGGCGAGGTCAGCCTGCCCACCTTTGCGCCGCCCAGCCCCAAGCCCGGCATCTACTTTGTACAGAAGGAGACCAACCAGAGCGTCATTTACATGGGCAACCCCACGGTGACGGCCTTTGCCCCCGGCTACAGCGAGCTGGATCTGGCCAGCCGGGTGCTGGGGGATGGCTTCAATAGCCGGCTCTTCCTGGAAGTCCGCACCAAGCGCGGCCTGGCCTACGCCACCGGCGGGGCCCAGACCCAGGGCTTCGGCTGGCCGGGCTTTTTCTACGGGGCCTCTATTTCCCGCGTCGAAAAGACCGCCGAGGTCATCGAGCTGATGCTGGCCCAGTTCCGCGACCTGCGCCAGCGCCCGGTGAGCCAGGAGGAGCTCGAGCTCTTCCGCAACAACATCCTCAACGCCGAGGTCTTCCGCTTTACCTCCAAACAGGCGGTGGCTGAGCGCATCGCCCGCACGCAACTGCTGGGCCTGCCCGATGACTACTACGAGCAGTACGTGCGCCAGATTCAGGCCGCCACCCCGGCCGATTTGCAGCGGGTGATGCAGCAGTATGTGCGCCCGGAGCAGTTCGTGATTGTGGTGGTGGGCGACCAGCGCCAGTTCGACAAGCCGCTCTCGAGCCTGGGCAACGTAATCGAAGTGCCGCTGGAATAAGGCCCCTATCCAAAAGGTCTATTGATAGCGTATTATCAGTAAATATGGCCGCGCCGGCGGTGGAGATTGAGCAGTATTCGGTGCGCTTTGGCGAGTTCCAGGCGCTGCAAGAGGTGAGCCTCGAGGTGCCCGAAGGGGCCTTCGTGGCCATGGTGGGCCCCAACGGGGCCGGCAAGAGCACCCTGCTCAAGGCCCTGCTGGGCCTCGAGCGGGGTTCCATGCGCGACGGCCCCACCCGGGTCACGGGCCGCATCCGGGTCTTTGGCCACCCCCCCCGCGAGGTGCCGCCCGGTTGGGTGGGCTATGTGCCGCAGGTCAAGGGCTTCGACCGCAGCTTTCCGGCCCTGGCCATCGAGGTGGTGGTCTCGGGCCTGCGGCGGCACTGGCCCTTCCGGATTGGCCGCGAGGAACGTAGGCAGGCCAGCGAGGTGCTGGAGAAAGTGGGGGCCCTGCACCTGGCCAGCCGCCGGCTGGGCGGGCTCTCGGGGGGCGAGCTGCAGCGGGTCTACCTGGCCCGGAGCCTGATCCGCCAGCCCCGGCTGCTGCTGCTGGATGAGCCCGCCACCGGGGTGGATGTGGTGGGGGAGGCCGACCTGTACCGCCACCTCGAGGCCTACCAAGCCGAGCGCGGCGCCACCATCCTGATGATCACCCACGACTGGGAAGCCGCCCAGCACCACGCCTCGGCGGTGCTGGTGCTCAACCGGCGGGTGGTGGGCTACGGCCCCCCTGAGAAAGTGCTCTGCCACGAGTGCCTCAGCCAGGCCTTTGGGCACGTGGGTCATGCCCACCAGGTGGTTCTGGGGGGGCGCTAGGATGCTCGAGGCGCTTCAACTTCCCTTTATGCAACGGGCCCTGCTGGCCGGCCTCCTGGTGGGCGGGCTGGCCAGCTACCTGGGCGTCTTGGTGGTACAGCGCCGCCTCTCCTTTCTAGGGGATGGCCTGGCCCACGCCGCTTTTGCCGGCGTCGCGCTGGGTCTGCTGCTCCAGCAGGAGCCCCTCTGGGTGGCTATTCCCTTTGCGGTGGGAATTGCCTTGCTCATCACCTGGGTTCGCGAGCAAAGCAGCCTGGGCGACGATACCGCTATCGGGATATTTTTTGCCGTCTCGGTGGCGCTGGGGGTGCTTTTTATGTCCCTGCGGCAGGGCTTCGCTCCGGACGCCGTGGCCTACCTTTTCGGCTCTATCCTGACCGTCACCCCGACCGACCTACAGGTGATGGGGCTGCTGGCCCTGTTAATGCTGCTCCTGGCCCCGTTGTGGCGCTACTGGGCCTACGCCACCTTCGACCGCGAACTGGCCCTGGCCGACCGCCTGCCGGTGCTCCGGCACGACTACCTGCTCTCGGCCCTGATAGCCCTGGTGGTGGTGGTCTCGGTCAAGGTGGTGGGCGTTGTCCTGATCGCCGCGTTTGTGGTGATTCCGGCGGCCACTGCCCGCCTCCTCAGCCAGACCTTTGCTGCCATGACCGTATCGGCCATCCTGATCGGTACGCTATCGGTGCTGCCGGGCCTGGTGGCGGCGTACGCGCTGGATGTGCCAGCCGGCAGCGCCATTGTGCTTGCGCAGGCCTTGCTGTTTGGGCTGGCACTGGCCTTGCGCCGCTAGCGTGGTTTTTCGCCAAGAGTGAAAATCCTCCTTTTTCTTACGGGTTTTGGGGATTTATACTAGGGTTATGTGGGTCTCGACCAAAGCGCAGTATGGGCTGCGGGCCCTGGTGGAGATTGGCTTGCGGCAGCCGCAGGCGGTGCCCCTCAAGGATGTGGCCGAAGCCCAGGGCATTAGCCTGCACTACCTCGAGCAGATCGCGGCCCAGCTTCGCCGGGCGGGGTTTATCCGCAGTGTTCGGGGGGCCCGTGGTGGTTATAGGCTGGGTCGTCCCAGCGAACACATCGATGCCCTGGAAGTGGTGGAGGCTTTGGAGGGGAGCCTGGCCCCGGTCATCTGCCTGGACGACCCCGAGCTGTGCTGGCAGACCGGGCACTGCTCCACCGAAACCCTCTGGAAGAGAGTAGACGAAGCCATGCGGGGGGTTTTGCGGAGCACCACCCTGAAAGACCTGATTGAAGAGCGCTGGCTGATTGAGTCGCGCAAGCTGGTGCAGCTCGAGCCCGCCATGCCCGCAGAACCGGGAGAGGGCACCCGCCCCGCCTAGCCCCAGGCCATGATCTACCTCGATTACGCAGCCACCACCCCCCTGGATCCCGAGGTCAGGGCGGCGATGGAGGGGGTGCTGGAGGAGTACGGCAACCCCAGCTCAATTCACCAGCTTGGCCGGCGGGCCCGCAGCCTGCTGGAGGAGGGTCGCGAACGGCTGGCCCGGGCCCTGGGTGCCAAACCCCGGGAGGTGGTGCTTACCGCTGGCGGCAGTGAGGCCGACGCCCTGGCCCTGTACGGGGTGGCCCTGGCCCGGGGCCGGGGGCACCTGGTCAGCACCGCGGTGGAGCATTCGGCGGTATTGCAGGCCCTGAAGAACCTCGAGCGCCTGGGCTTCGAGGTGACCCTGCTTCAGCCCGACCGACACGGCCTCATCTACCCCGAGCAGGTGGCCGAGGCTCTGCGGCCTGCGACCATTCTGGTTTCGGTAATGGCCGTCAACAACGAGCTGGGCACCCTCTACCCGGTTCGGGAGATCGCCGAAGTCTGCCATGCGCGGGGCGTGCTCTTGCACACCGACGCCGTGCAGGCCATGGGCACCGTGCCCTGCCAGGTGGAGACCCTGGGGGCCGATCTCATCTCCCTGGCCGCGCACAAGTTTTACGGTCCCAAAGGGGTGGGGGCCTTGTATGTGCGCAAAGGGGTGGAGCTATTTCCGATTATCCCGGGTAAGCAGGAGCAGGGTTATCGGGGCGGCACCGAGAACCTGCCGGCGGTGTACGGCCAGGGGCTGGCGGCAGAAAAGGCAGTGGCGCGGCTGGCCGAGGAGTCCCAGCGGCTCCTGGCTCTGCGCAGTCGGCTCGAGGCCAGGCTTCTGGCCCTGCCCGGTGTGATGCTCAATGGACACCCCACCCTGCGCAGCCCCAAGCACGTGAATGTGACGGTAATGGATGCCGATGGGGAGGGGTTGCTGCTCAACCTCGACCTGCTGGGGGTGGCGGTGTCTTCGGGCTCGGCTTGTAGCAGCGGGAGCCTCGAGCCCTCCCATGTGCTGCTGGCCATTGGGCGCAGCAGGGAGGAAGCCAAGGCCTCGGTGCGCTTCAGCCTGGGGCGCTATACCACCGAGGCCGAGGTAGACCAAGCGGCCCAGGCCTTTGCCGAGGCCGTGGAGCGCTCGAGGGTTTACACATAGCGGTTCCGGGTGCAACCCCTTGCCACCAACCCTGGCGGCAAGGGGCGTATCCCGGGATAAGCACTAGCTGCCCACCTTCTGGCGCTCCTTGAGGGCGGCCTCGCGCAGCTCGCGGCGCAGCACCTTACCCACGGCGCTCTTGGGCAGTTCGCTGCGGAACTCGTAGATGCGCGGAACCTTGTAGGCCGCCAGGTTCTCGCGGCAGTATTTGTCCAGCTCTTCCTGGGTGAGGTTGACGCCGGGCTTGGGCACAACAAAAGCCGCCACGGTTTCGCCGCGGTACTCATCGGGCAGCCCTACCACAGCGGCCTCGGCCACGCCGGGGTGGGCAAACAGCACCTCTTCTACCTCGCGCGGGTAGATGTTGTAGCCCCCGGCGATAATCATGTCCTTCTTGCGATCCACGATGTAGAAGTAGCCATCCTCGTCCATCCGGGCCATATCGCCGGTCAGGAGCCAGTCGATCTTGATGGTCTTGCTGGTCTCGTCGGGGCGTTGCCAGTAGCCCAGCATGATATTGGGCCCTCGAACGGCCAGCTCACCCACCTCGCCCGGGGGTAGTTCGTGCAGGTTCTCGTCTAAAATCTTGGCATCAACGCCCGGCATGGGAATGCCGATGCTGCCCATTTTCCGCTGCCCGGATAGGGGGTTGCAGTGGGTGCAGGGGGCCGCTTCGGTGAGGCCATAGCCTTCCACCAGCTTGCCACCGGTGAGGGCCTCGAACTTTTTAGCCACCTCCACCGGCAGCGCTGCCGAACCAGAGATGCAGACCTTGACTGTGCCCACCTTGCGCTTCTCGATGCCGGGAAAGTTGATGAAGCCGATGTAGAGTGTGGGGACGCCAGGGAAATGGGTAACCCCGTGCTTTTCGATGGCCTCGATGCAGGGCTTGACCTCGGGGCGCGGCAGCAGCACCAGTTTGTACCCAGCGGCCAGGCCGTAGTTCATGGCTACGGTCATGCCGTAAACGTGGAAAAAAGGGATGGCGCCCAGCATAACCCCCTTGCCCTCGAGCGCCTTCACCTCGTCGCCACCCCAGGCCAGGCTCTGGTAGGTGTTAGCCACCAGGTTGCGGTGGGTGAGCATGGCTCCTTTGGACAGTCCTGTCGTACCCCCGGTGTACTGCAGGAGGGCCACATCGTCGGGCTTGGCGGGGTAAGGCTCAGTAAGTGGGGTGGCACTGCGCAGGGCTTTGCTAAAGTCCAGCCGTTTGGGGTGTTGTGGCAGGTTCACCCAGCGTTTTTCCCGCCGGGCCTTGAGCGGGAAAAGCAGGTTTTTGGGGAAGGGCAGGTAGTCCTGGATGCCGGTGGTAAAGACGCGCTTGACCGGTACTTCGGCCTCTATTTCGGCGTACCGGGGCCAGAGCATATCCAGGATCACTAGGGTTTCGGCCCCGGCATCGGCGAGCTGGTGGCGTAGCTCGCGCGGTGTGTAGAGGGGGTTGATATTGACGCACACGCCGCCGGCAACCAGGGTGCCGTAAAAGGCGATCACAAACTGGGGGCTGTTGGGCAGCATGATGGCGACCCGGTCGCCCGGGCCCACCCCCTGGGCCTTGAGCGCCCCGGCGAACTTCAGCACCGATTCCCACAGTTGCCGGTAGCCGATGACCTTGCCCATGAACTCGAGGGCCACGTGATCGGGATACTTTTTGACGCTGTCGGCCAACAGTTGCCAGAGGGGCACCTCGGGCACCTGCACATCCGCGGGGACGCCTTTGTCGTAGTGTTTTAGCCAAGGTTTGCTCATGGTCTTGCTCCTGAAAGGTGCAGCTTGGTTTTTACCAAGTCTAGCAAATGCTGTACCGAGTTCAAGCTGTGCTCGTAAAGTATGTCGAGAACAGGATTTTAGCAGTCTGGCTTGAATGGGGCACACCCCAGCCAAGGCCCCACCCCCATTGCTTTCCCACCAAGCATCTGCCCCGCGCCCTTCCGCCCAATGTCAATCCATGCACAGTTGACGGGCCCTGGCTGGGATGTTTGACTAAAGCGGTATGAACCTACAAGAAGCCATCGCCGAGATCACCCCCAGTCTGATTGAGATGCGCCGGGACTTTCACCGCCATCCAGAGCTTGGTTTTCAGGAGGTGCGCACCAGCGCCAGGCTAGCCGAGTTTCTGGAGGGGCTGGGCCTCGAGGTGACCCGGGGCGTGGCCCAGACCGGGGTGGTGGCCCGGCTGCGGGGGGCGAATCCCGGAAAAACCGTGCTGGTGCGGGCGGACATCGACGCTCTGCCGATACAGGAAAACTCCGGGGTGCCCTACAGCTCCCAGACCCCCGGTGTCATGCACGCCTGCGGCCACGACGGCCACGCGGCCATTGCAGCCCATGTGGCAGCGGTGCTGGCCCGCTTCAAGGAGCAGATAGCCGGTGAGGTGCGCTTTGCCTTCCAGCCCGCCGAAGAGATTGTATCGGGCGCGAAGCCCATGGTGGAGGCCGGGGTGCTGGACGGGGTGGACTCGGTGGTGGGGCTTCACCTGTACAGCCTGATGCCAGCGGGTAAGGTGGGGGTGCGACCGGGCCCTTCCATGGCCGCCGCCGATGCTTTTACCATTCAGCTACAGGGCAAAGGGGCGCATGCAGCCATGCCCCACGAGGGCGTGGATACGGTTTTGATGGCGGCCCAGCTCACGGTGGCGCTGCAAAGCCTGGTCAGCCGCGAGACCGACCCCATCCAGACCGCTGTGATCACCATTGCCACGGTTACGGCAGGGGAGGGCGCCCACAACATCATCCCCGAGACGGCTACGCTCAAAGGCACCCTGCGCACCTTTGATGCAGGCCTGCGGGAAAAGCTCATGCGGCGCATTGGCGAGCTTTCGGAAGGAATTGCCGCGGCCATGGGTGGGCGGGCCGCTGTAACCTGGCTACCCGGATCGCCGGCGGTGGTCAACGACCCCCAGATGGTCGAACGTTTCCGGCGGGTGGCCCGAGAGGTGGTAGGGGAGGCCTCGGTGCTGGAAGTGCCCCCTGTGATGGGGGGCGACGATATGTCGGAGTTTCTTAACCGCCGCCCCGGGGTGTACTTCTGGCTGGGGGCCGGCGACCCCGACCCCAGCAAGAACCGACCCCATCACCACCCGGGCTTCTGGATTGACGACGAGCGCTCGCTGCCCCTGGGTGTTGAGCTGATCACCCGTACAGTGCTGGATTTCCTGTCCTAGCGGCTGATAGGAACAACGCTGGGTGTCTTGAGGGCACCCAGCGGCTCGGTTTGCTTGCAGGTGGGATGCGCTACGTGAGCCTCAGCAGGGCCCACAGGTTCAGAAGGCCTCGAGCCGTCCAGGCCAGGGTGCGGATCCAGTTGGTACCCACCAGCAGGGCGTGGGCCTGGGCCTCGAAACCCCCGGCCAGCCGCGCGTGCAGCGGCACCGATACCAGCAGGGTGGTAAGCCAGATCACCCCCAGCAGCGCCAGGCCCAGCCATCCCATCCAGCCTGGTAAGCCGGGCGGCCACTGGCTGAGCAGAAGGAGGGCCGTGCACAGCTCGAGCAGCATCAAAGGCCCCACCACCCAGGTAATGAGGCTCGAGTGGGCCGCATGATAAGCCGGAAACTCCGCCGGCCCCACCCGTGCAAACAGGGGGTAATGCACCACCTGCACCATCCAGATCAGGCCCACCAGAAACCAGGTGGCCGCCGCCTGCACCACCAGCAGCTCTTTGTACATACCCTCGCTCACCTAATTTGGTAGTCTTGCCGAGGCCTGCCAGGAAAAAGTGTCTCCAGGGTATGTTTGGAGGAGGGCGCCATAGCCCGGATTCCTGGATTCAGGTAAGCTACCCCAGGTATGGAAGCCCTGCTCAACACCGTTGTTCCCGTGGCGTTCATTGTGCTCATGGGCTACCTGGTGGGCAAGCGCATCGACTTCGACCTGCAAACCCTGTCCAAACTTTCGATTTACGTGCTGGTGCCGGTGCTGATCTTCGACGCCATGCTCAGGGCCAAGCTCACCGGGGCCAGCGTGCTGGGCATTACGGCGGCCTTTTTTATAGCTTCGGCAGGGCTCTATGGGGCTGCGCTGGTGCTGAGCCGGTGGTTGCGCTTGGATAAGGGGGCAACTAAAACCCTGATTGCCTCGGCGACCTTCCCCAACTCAGGCAACATGGGCCTATCGCTCACCTTCTTTGCCCTGGGGCAGCCCGGCCTGGATCGGGCTATTGTTTTTTTTATCGCCAGCAGCGTGTTGATGTTTGGGCTGGGGCCGGCTTTTTTGCGCGGAGGTGGTTTTCTGCAAAGCCTGGCCTTCACCCTGAGGCTGCCGCTGTTCTGGGCCCTGGCGGGGGGCTTGCTGGTGCGGGGGCTGAGCATTCCCCTGCCGCTGGGGCTGGACGAGGGGGTGCACCTGCTGGGCCAGGCCTGTATTCCGGTGATGCTGCTGACGCTGGGCATCCAGATTGCTCGATCCAAGCCCGAGTGGGGTGGTTTTGAGCTGCAAGCCAGCGCTTTACGGCTCCTGGCCGCCCCCTTGCTGGCTGCGGTGGCGGGCTGGGCGCTGGGCTTGGAGCGGCTGGATATTCAGGTTTTGGTGCTCCAGAGTGCCATGCCGATCGCGGTCAATGCCTTCTTGATGGCGGGGGAGTTTGGCGGCGACGGCCCTCGAGCGGCCCGGGCGGTGGTGGCTTCCTCGGTGCTATCGTTTGTTACGATTCCTCTGGTGCTCTTGCTGATTGGGGTGGGATAAAGTCCTAAGGCGCAGGGGGTGGGGGCAGCAGGGGTGAGCCCAGCTCGAGCTGCAACAAAGGGCTATTCTGCACCAGCACCACCAGCCGGTAGTAGCCGTCGTCGAGGCGCTCAAACCGGGCCTGGTAGGTGCCGGGCTTCTCTACCCAGATGGAGCGCTCCTGAAAGAGCTGATCGCCCTTGTACCAGCGCAGCTCGAGGTAGGCGGGCTCGGCCAGGCGCCGGACGGTGAGCCTGGCCAGCGCTCCGCGCTCGGTGGCCTCGAGGGTTCCGCTCACGCTGAAGCGATTGGGCAGGGTGGCCCGACCAGGGTCGAGCGGCACAAAGGTATAACGGCAGGCCGGCAGCAGAAGCAGCCAGCCAAGCAACAACAAGCGCCAGGGGTTCATAGTCCAAAGGCCGCCGTTACCAGGCTCAAAAGCGCAACTGGGGCGGTTTCTGCCCGCAGGATACGCGGCCCCAATGTGACCGGGGTGAAGCCCCTGGCCTGCAAGAACTGCACCTCGGCCTCACCCAGGCCACCCTCGGGGCCTGTGAGGAGCGCGGTGGGCTTGCTGGGATCGAAATGTTCGTGTAGCAGGGCCTGGGTGCGGGGCTGGGCCACGAAGCCCTGCTCCACCGGTGGGATCAGTTTGAGCTGTAAGACCGGCTGCACCTTTGGAACCACCGCGCGCTCGCACTGTTTGGCGGCCTCGAGCACGATACGCTCCAGGCGCTGGCGCTTGGCCTCGCTCAACTCCCGCACCACACAGTGCTGGGTGAGGATGGGCACAATCTGGCTCGCTCCCAGCTCGGTGGCGGCCCGCGCCACCTCGGCCAGGTGGTCGCCCTTGAGCAGGGCCACATACAGGGTGATGGGCTGGGGGGGCTCTTTGCTGGCCGGCCAGGTCTCCTCGACCTGCAGGCGAACCCAGCCGGGTTCGGTTTGCAGCACCCGGGCGCGGCCTTCCAGCCCTTTGCCATCGAAGACTGTAAGCCAGTCGCCCTCGCGGGCCCGCAGCACGTCCAGCAGGTGGTGGGCCTCGCGCCCGACAAGCTCGACCTGGGGCTGGATGCTTTCCACAAAGGCGCGATGGGGACGCATACAACTCAGCGGGCGGCGTAGGTCAGGCAGACCCACTCGCCTTCCTGCCGGCGGGCCAGCAGCCCGAAGCCGGCGGCCTCGAGGGCGCTCTTCACAATTCCCTCCCGCTCGGCCAGGATACCGGTGAGAATCAGGGTTCCGCAGATGCCGAAAAGCTCCCGGTATTTTTGGGCGAAGTAGGTGTGCAGCTCGGCGTAGAGGTTGGCCACCACCAGGTCGAACGGGCCCTGCACCAGGGGCGTTGGGGCCGGCTGGGCGGGGGGGGCTTGTGGTGCGGTCTCGGCCAGGGGGTCGTAGGCCTCGTCCAGGCTGCCCACCTGGAACTGCACCTTAACCTGGTTGCGCCGTGCGTTCTCGATGGCCTGGGGGATCACCGCGGGATCGATGTCGATGCCCAGCGCCTCGGCCCCCAGCAGCGCGGCCCCGATAGCCAGAATGCCCGAGCCGGTGCCCAGATCCAGCACCCGCATCCCCGGTTCAACCCGCTCAGCCAGGGTTTCCAGAGCCATGCGGGTGGTCTCGTGGTGGCCGGTGCCAAAGGCCATGCCCGGCTCAATGACGATTGGTTTTTCCGGGCCCTCCCAGGTATGCCAGGGGGCCAGCACCACAAAGGGCCCGGCCCGCACCGGCTGCAGGTCGCGCTTGTAGGCCTCGAGCCAGTCGGTATCGGGGAGCTCCTGCCACTCCCCCGGAAACGGCAGCTCGATGCGCTCGGGGAAGTAGGCCCAGACCTCGCCGGGTTTTTCCTCCAGACCCCGCGCGCCCAGCTCAAACAGCGCCGCCGAGTAGATATCGAGGGTTTCGAAGTTGCCGCGCAGGCGAAAAACGTGCATAACCGTAGTTTATCGCTTTTCTTCGAATCTTTGCGCCTACCCGCCGGGCAGCAGGCGCAGGCGCAGGCGGCCGGAAATCTCTTCGCCCGGCTCCAGCACCCGCACCCCCGTACTGTCCCAGCCCTGGCTCATCAGATTGAAACCATCGGTAGCGTGGGTGACGGGCTCCAGGGCCACGCTGCCATCGGGCGCGGTGAAGACTACCAGGTGTGAGAAGATGGGGTCGGCCTCGAGCACCATCTGCCAACCCGAACTGGGCCAGTCCAGTTGTAGCCGCCCCTTCCAGCCAGCAAAAACATGGTCTAGCTGGGTAGCCCCCAGCGGCCTTGGACGCGAGAAGTCAAACTCCGGTGGGAGGGCCTGGGCGGGCTGGGTGGGAAGGCAGCTCGCATCGGTCAGGTAGACGCCCTGGGCCTCGAAGGAGATCCGGGCTTCGTCCGAGAGGCCCAGGCGACGCATAAAGTATGGGTGGTGCCCGAAACCCGCCGGCATGGGTTCAGTTCCCACATTCGTCAGCATGGTCGAGATTTCCAGGTCATCCCCCTGCAGCCGGTAGGCCACTTCCACCCTGAAGGGGAATGGGAAGTTCAGGTCTTGGAGGCTGGAAGCATCGAAAGCGCAGCGCAGGGTGTGCCCGTCGAGGCGCTGTGCGCTCCAGGGCCGCCCGTGTACCTCGCCGTGGATGGTCTGCCGGCCATCGGGCCAGTTGGGGCGAAGCTGGTAGGTTTTCCCGCCAAAGCGAAAGCGCCCGTCCCGGATGCGGTTGGAGTAAGGGGCCAGGACGTAGCTCGAGGTATCGGGGGAGTGCTTCTGTGCCAGGGCCGCAGGCAGGGTAGGGCGCAGGATGGGCAGCCAGAAGCCCGCCTGGTAGAGCTCGAGGCCCACCACGCTGGCCCCCAGTTCCGGGGCAACCGTAAGACGTAGGCGCTCGTTTTGCAGGATCTCTAGATTCATCGGCCTTAGTCTGAGGGTTGAAGGCTAGAAAGCCAAGCCCCGTATCTGCCCGACCAGGGCCTCCAGGTACTCAAAGAACAGCGGGCCGTAGTGGGCCAGCTCGTCGCCCCCCGTGACCACCAGCGGGTACTTCCAGCCCCGCTCGGCCAGGAGGCGCTGGGCTTTCTCCAGGGGCCTCGAGCGGTGGGGCTTGGGCTCGTAGATGACCAGCGCCGGTTCCCGGCGCACCACCTCGGCCAGGTCGGGCTGGAAGTAGCTCTGGGGATGCTCGGCGAAGATGTTCTGCAAACCCAGGTGCCGCAGCGCCTCGTCCACGTAGCTGCCCCGGCCTGCCGTGATGGGGCCGCCCAGGTCGAACTCGAGGTAGACCCGCTGGGGCGGCAGCGCCTGGTGCAAAGTCTGGTAGCGCTCGTTTAGCCGGGCGCAAAGCCCGGTGGCCGCCTCGCTCACGCCCAGCAAGGCCCCCAGGACCGCGATGTTCTCCAGAATGCCATAGGGGCTTTGGGGCAGGGGCACGGGAAAGACGGGCAGCCCCCGCCGGTGCAGCTCAAAGAGCAGCTCCCGCTGCACGCCGGTGCTGATGAGCACCAGGTCGGGCTGCAGGCTTTCCAGCAGCTCCCAGCGCACCCGGGTGTAGCTCGAGACCACCGGCAGGGAGAGCGTAGCGGCGGGCCGGTAGCAGAAGGCGCTGCGCCCCACCATCCGCTCACCCAGGCCCAGGGCAAAGAGGCTCTCGGTCACGTTGGGGGCCAGCGATACGATGCGCCGGGCATTGTCGGGCAGCTCGAGCGGCCCCAGCCAGTCGTGGGTGAGCTTCACCCGGCCACCTCCCGGTACCAGGCCTCCACCCGCTTCTGCAGGGTGTCCAGGTCGGCGTCGTTCCAGATCACCCAGGTGGCCCGGCGCACCTTTTCTTCCTGGGGTAGCTGGCTCCGGTCGCGGGCCTCGAACTCGGCCTCGCTCAAGCCGCTGCGGGCCATCACACGCGCCTTGCGCAAAGCGGTGGGGGCGGCCACCACCAGCACCCCGGCAAAATCCGCTTCGCGCCCGGCCTCGAAGAGCAGGGGGATATCCTGCACCACCAGGCGATGCCCGGCCTGCCGGGCTTTTTCGGTTTCTTCCTGCATCCGCCGGCGCACATAGGGGTGGAGGAGGGCCTCGAGCCGCCGGCGGGCCGCTGGGTCGCTAAAAACCAGCCGCCCCAGCGCAGCCCGGTTGACCTCTCCACCCGCGCAGGCCTCGGGAAAGGCCTGGCAAATCTCCGTTCGCAGCACCAACGCTCCTTCGCGGGCGTATTCGTCGGCATCCAGAACTGTTACGCCCAGGGTCCGCAAACGCTGGGCCACCGTGCTCTTGCCGCTCCCAATGCTTCCGGTAAGGCCAATCAGGCGCATCAGGGCATAGCATACCGTTTGTAACGCCCCAGGGTGATTTCTTCACCGGCCTTTAGCTAAAACCCTGGCAGACTGGGGTCATGCGCCTGCTATTGAGCGCCGCCCTGATGGTTTTAGCAGCCTGCACCCCCAGCCCAGGGGTTTCCTACACCCCGGACGATTATCAACAGGCGCTGGATGCCGTTAATCAGGCCCGCGCCCAGGCCCGCACCTGCAACGCCACCCCTTACGCTGCGGCCCCTGCACTAAGCTGGAATGGTTTGCTGGGAGAAGTGGCCCGCCAGCGGGCCGAGTACCTCCAGCAGAGCGGCGTTCTGAGCCATTACGAGGGCTCGAGCACCACCCCCGCGGTTGCCATCCGCAGTCTTCAGAACGGCTACCACTACGTGGAAATTCGCGAGAACCTGGCCCAGGGCTACGAACAGGCGACCGAGGCGGTAGCGGCCTGGCTGGCGAGCACCCAGGGCCACTGTGAGACCCTGATGGCCCCCCACCTGCGCGAGATGGGCATGGTCAGGCGGGGGGACTACTGGGTGCTGGTGGTGGCCCAGCCCCGTTAGGCGAACCCGCCCCGCTTCCGCTGAGGTATCTAGCGGCGGCGGCGCTTTTTCTTACCGGACTTCTCCGCCTTGCTGGTTGGGGCCTGCTCCTGGTCGCCCCCCCACGAGCCAAAGTAGATTTTCTGCGCCCTGACCTTGACCGGCTTTTGGAAGCCCCCGCGCTCGTCGGGGGGGCCCACCACCCGCCTCGAGCGGGCCCGGGCGCGGGGTGCCGGGCTTTTGGGTTCGGTAGCCACCACCTTGCGCGCCGCTTTGCTGGGGGCTTCGGCGGCTTTCCCACGCTTACCCCTACGGCGCTTTTTTCTCTTTGGCTGCTCGGCTTCGGATTGGGTTTCGGTCTGGTAAAACTTTTCGGTCGGCACCAGGTCAATCTGCCGGGCCGAAGGGTTGGCTCCTTCTATCTTTACTTCCATCTCGTCTCCTATGCGAATGCGGCGCTTGGTGCGCAGGCCTTCCAGGGCCAGCAGCTCTTCGATGTGCTGGTAGTGGTCGTCCTCGAGGGCCCCCAACCGGATCATGCCCTCCACCCCGTTGTCCAGGCTCACGAACACCCCAAACCCGGTGACCCCCGAGACCGTGCCGCGGAAGATTTCGCCCCGGTGCTTCTCTGCCCACAGGCACTGGTAGTACTTGGTCAGCTCGCGCTCGGCGCTCTCGGCGGCCCGCTCCCGCTCCGAGGCGTGCTCGGCAATTTTGGGGAAGCGCTGGGCCCAGTCGTCCTTGCGGGCCTGGGTCACCCGACGCTTGAGCAGCGCGCGCAGAACCCGGTGCACCACCAGGTCGGGGTAGCGCCGGATGGGGCTGGTGAAGTGCAGGTAGTGCTCAGCGGCCAGGCCGAAGTGCCCCAGGTTCTCGGCAGCGTAGCGGGCCAGGCGCAAAGAGCGCAACAGCAGGGTCGAGACCACCGCCTCTTCGGGGCGGCCCTCGGCCTGCTTCAGGATGCTTTGCAGGGCTTTGGGGCTTGGTTCACCGCCCGGCAGGCTATAACCCAGCCGGCCCAGCGCAGCCACCAGTTTGTTGTAGGCCTCCTCGCTGGGGTCTTCGTGCACGCGGAAGAGGGTGGGGATCTCTCGTTCGGCCAGGTGTTTGGCGACCACCCGGTTGGCCAGCAGCATCAGCTCTTCGATCAGGCTGCGGGCCCTGGGCTCTTTCTGCGGGATCAGGTGCAGGTTGCCCTCCTCATCCACCTCCACCTTAACCTCGGTAAAGCGGAAATCCAGCGCGCCCTGTTCCAGGCGGCGGGCTTTGAGGGTCTGGGTGAGGGTGAGGAGTTGCTTCAGGTCGTTCTGGAGCTCGAGGCTCCAGTCGGAGGGGGCGGGGGCCAGGGCCTTTTCGGGGGCCTCGAGCGCCTCCGCGAAAGCCTCCACCTCGGTATAGGTCAGCCGGGCCACGCTGCGGATCACCCCTTCGGCGAAGCGGTAGTCCTTGACCCGGCCCTTGGGGGTCAGCTCCACCAGCACCGAGAGCACCAGCCGGTCTTGGTGGGGCTTGAGCGAACAGATGCCGTTGGAAAGCTGCTCGGGCAGCATAGGCAGCACCCGCCCCGGCAGATAGACGCTGGTGGCGCGCGCGTAGGCTTCGTGGTCGAGGGGCGAGAACTCCTTTACGTAGTGCGAGACGTCGGCGATGTGAATGCCCACGCGGTAGTTGCCGTTGGGGAGCAGCTCGAGGTGGATGGCGTCGTCGAAGTCCTTGGCGTCGGCCCCGTCAATGGTAAAAACCCGCAAGGCCCGGAAGTCCTCGCGGCGCGCTACTTCTTTGGGGTCCAGATGGGCCACTTTCTCGGCTTCGGCCAGCACCTCGGGCGGGAAGACGCTTCTCAGCTCGTACTTGGCGATGATGGCCTCGGTCTCGACCTCGGGGCTATCCCCCTGGCCTAAGTAGCCCGCGAACTCCCCATAGGGCTCCTGCGGCTTGCGCCCGCTGGGGAAGGTGACCCGCACCACCAGCCGCGCCCCGCTTTCCAGGCCCTCGAGGCCCTCCGGCTTGAGCTTGAGGGCGGGCAGCCTTGGGTCGTCGGGTTTGAGCCAGGCAAACCCCTGCTTGAAGTACAGCCGCCCCACCACCTGCTGGTGCGCCCGCTCGAGCACCTCCACCACTACGCCCCAGGGCTTGCCGTCGCGGCCCGGTGGGCGCGGCTCGGCCCGTACTAAGTCGCCGTGCCAGGCCCCGCCCAGGTGGCCCTTGGGAATGTAGAGATCGGGCAGGTCGGGGTGGGTGGGAATCACAAACGCGAAACCCGCTGCATGGGCTTGCAGGCGGCCCTCGAGGCCCTTTTTCCCCGGCCCCTCGGGGAGTTGGTAGAGCTTGCGCCGCGGCTCGACCACCTTCCCCTCGGCTACCAGCAGGTCCAGGGCTTCCTTGGCCTCGTCCTTATCGAGCCGCAGGCTCCGCACCAGCTCGCGCAGACTGAAGCGCTTTTTGGGGTGCTGTTTGAGGTGCTCGTAAATCCGTTGTTCTAGCATGATGTTTTCAGAACGAGGCGCTCCTCGCACCATCATAGAGCACCGGCGCCGAATTCTCGCCCCAGGCTACAGCACTCCCTCGAAAGCCAACTGGGTGGCTTTCAAAGCCCCCTCCAGGGCCTCGAGGCACTCGTCAATGTGTGTCTTCTCCACAATCAGGGGGGGCTCCAGGCGCACCACCTTGGGGTTGTTGAGGCCAAAGGCGGTCAGCACCCCCCGCGCCGCCAGCTCGGCCACCACCACCGCCCCGATGTCGGCGTCGGTGAACTCGAGGCCCACCAGCAGACCCCGGCCCCGCACCTCCTGGATGAACTCGGGGTAGGCCTGCTGCAGCCCGGCCAGTTGCCCCATCAAGTACTGGCCCATCTCGAGGGCGCGGGCGGGCATGTCCTCTTCCAGCGTGACTTCGATGGCCGCCAGCGCCGCCGCCGCGGCCAGCGGGTTGCCCCCAAAGGTGGTGGAGTGAATCAGGGGCTCGGTTTTGTAGATGCCCAGGATTTCCGGGCGGCAGATGGTGGCCGAGATGGGCATCACCCCACCCCCTAAGGCCTTGGCGCTCACCAGGATGTCGGGTTCTACCTCTTCCCAGTCCACCGCCCAGAGCCTGCCGGTGCGGCCCAGGCCGGTCTGTACCTCGTCGGCGATCATCAGCACGCCCTTCTCGCGGGTGATGCGCCGCACCTCCCGCAGGTACCCCTCGGGCGGTACCCGGATGCCCCCCTCGCCCTGAATGGGCTCCACGATCACCGCGGCGGTGTCGGGGCCAATGGCCGCCTCAATGGCCTGGGCATCGCCGTAGGGCACCACCGTCACCCCCGGCACCAGGGGCCGCGCCGGAAGCTGGTAGTGCTCGCGCGGTGTAACCGAAAGAGCCCCCAGGGTTTTGCCGTGGTAGCCCCCTTGGGTGGTGATAAAGCCAGGCTTGCCCGTGTAGAAGCGGGCAAATTTGAGCGCTGCCTCCACCCCTTCGGTGCCCGAGTTGCCAAAATAGACCATCGAAAGCTCGCCGGGGGTGATCTCGGCTAAGCGGGCGGCCAGCCTGGTGGTGGGTTCGGAAACCATCACCCGCACCGACATGGGCATTCTGTCGAGCTGGGCCTTGACCGCAGCCACCACCTTGGGGTGCCGGTGGCCCAGGGATAGGGTTCCGTACAGGCCTAAAAAGTCCAGGTAGCGTTTGCCTTCGGTGTCCCAGACGTACACCCCTTCGGCGTGGGACTCCACCTTGTCCAGCCCGGTGAAGCGCAGCAGCCCGGCCAGACCGGGGTTGATGTGACGCTCAAACTGTTCGAAAAGGGTCATGGTCGGCCCTAAGTTTATCACGCTGGTGAAAGCTGGCTCTCGAGGCCCTGTTGCGCGACGAGGCGGTTTCAGGGGCTGCCGATCCGCCCGGGCTTTTAGTGGGCTGCCCCAGCCGGGTGTAGGCTGCCGCCGTCAGGCGCAAGGCCCGTTTGCCAACCCTGCTTCCCGTCTCTTCCCAGGGTGGGGCCGGGCTATGCTCTGTCCGACACCAGATACTTGTGGAGTGGCTCTGCAACGGCGGCGGGAATCCGCACCGCCTTGCCCCGGGTGTCCTGGCAGAGGTGGCGGGTGAAACCCTCGGCCAGCAGGGTTTGGCCCTTCCAGACCCGGTAGCGGTACTGCAACGTGCGCGAGGTGGCCTCGCTGAGCCAGGTTTCGACCTCGACCGTGTCGCCGAACCGAGCCGGGCTGCGGTAAGTTAGGCCAATTTCCACCACCGCAAAAGCCAGGCCCTGGGCTTCAATCTGGGTGTAGGGAAGCCCAATCTGGTTGAGCCACTCCACCCGCGCGGCCTCGAGCCAGATCACATAGCTGCTGTGGTGCACCACCCCCATGGCGTCGGTCTCGGCGTAGCGGACGGTAATGGGCAGGCGTACCTTCATACTAGCTGGCGCTTCCCAGGCGCTCTACCAGCGCTACCAGTTCCGAGGAAACCGGCTCGATCAGTTCGGCGGGGCCTTCCACCATCACCCGCACCAGCGGCTCGGTGCCGGAGGGGCGCACGTTGACCCGCCCCTGGCCCGATAGCTTTTGCTCGGCCTCCTGGATGGCCTGGTGCAGCTCGGGCTGCTGCATGACCTTTTGTTTATCCGAGACCCGCACATTCTTCAGAATCTGCGGGTACATGGGCAGGGCCTCGTACCACTCGGAAAGGTCGCGCCCGGACTCGCGCATGGCCTTCAGGGTCAGGATGGCCGTGAGCATGCCGTCGCCGGTGGGGGCGTGGTCGAGGAAGAGCACGTGGCCGCTCTGCTCCCCGCCCAGGGTCAGGGCCGAGGCCTTGAGTTTCTCATAGACGTAGCGGTCGCCCACCGCGGTGCGGTAGAAGTTGATGCCGGCCTCGCGCAGTTTGACCTCGAGGCCCATGTTGCTCATCAGGGTGCCCACCACCCCCGGCTCGCGTCGTACCAGGGCGTTCAGGTAGAGCACGTGGTCGCCGTGAAACTCGCGCCCCTGCCGGTCTACCAGGATGGCCCGGTCGCCGTCGCCGTCGAAGGCCACCCCCAGGTCAAAGCCCATCTCCACCACCTGCTGGCGCAAAAACTCAGGGTGGGTCGAACCGCAGCCTTTGTTGATGTTGCGCCCATCGGGGGTGTTGAACATCACGAACACCTCGGCCCCCAGCCGCTGGAATAGCCGATGGGCCAGGCGATAGGTGGCCCCGTTGGCGGTGTCGAGGGCCACCTTGAGCCCTTCCAGGCTGCTTCCTTTGGAAGACAGGAAGTCCAGGTACATCCGCTCGGCCTCGCGGAAGTCGGAGACCGTGCCGATGCCATCGGTCTTGAACTCACGTTCCAGCAGGCCCTCGATCTCGCTTTCAGCCTGGTCGGGCAGCTTGTCGCCCGCAGCGCTAAAAAACTTGATGCCGTTGTCCTGGTAGGGGTTGTGGCTGGCGGAGATCATCACGCCGGCGGTGGCCTCCAGGGCCTTGGTCAGGTAGGCCACCCCCGGGGTGGGCAGCACCCCCAGGTGTTCGACCTGCACGCCCTGGGACATCAGGCCCGCGGCCAGGGCAGCCTCGAGCATGTCGCAGGACTGGCGGGTGTCTTTGCCCAGCAAAATTACCGGCCGCTTGACCGTGCTTTTAAAGAACGCCCCTGCTGCCTGGCCCAGCTTGAGCACAAACTCGGGCGTCAGCGGTGGCTCCCCGGCCACGCCCCGCACCCCGTCGGTTCCAAAGTATTTACGTTCCATCTTGCACAGTTTATACCTACTCCGAAAGGTATTCGGTTCCCTTGCGGAAAGCCGCCCCATCTGTCACTTTGAGGCTATGCAAAAGCTCGTGGCCCTGTTTCTCCTGGGGGGCTTTTCGCTGGCACAGCCTGCGGCGGGCACCTCGCCCTTTGTGGATGTGCCGCCCTGCCACTGGGCCAGGGCCGCCCTCGAGGCCATTGCCCGCCCCGACCCCAACCTGCGCCCCCAACCTTCGGCTCTGCTGGCCGAGAACGCCCTGCGCCAGGTGTTCGAGGGCCTGAAGTGCAACGACCCGGTCTGGAGCCAGCGCTTCCTGCGGAACCCTTCAGCGGCGTTTGGCCGCAGCGGGGTTCGGCTGGATGGGTTTAGCCTCGAGAACCTGCAAACCCGGCTGGCGGGCAACCAGGCCACCCTGCGCTTCAGCCTGCTGGCCGTGCTGGACGGCAGTCCGGTGCGGCGCAGCGGCGAGGCCCAGTTGGTGTTCGGCGAGCAGGGCTGGCAGGTGGTGTACGCCAGCCTGGCCGCCCTCAACCTGCCAGTATTTCCTCGCTAACCAGGCCCACCGACCGGGCCAGCCAGGCCCGAAACTCGGCCAGGCCCCGGTGGAACATCCGGGCCCGTTTCTCGGACTTTTTGCCCTTGCCGACCTCGGCGGGCACCAGCCCCCAGTTGGCGTTCATAGGCTGGAAGTTGTCGGGGTTGGCGCTGGCCAGGTACCGCACCAGGCCGCCCAGCATCGTCGCTTCGGGTGGAACCAGGGCTTCCTGACCCTGGGCCAGCCGGGCCGCGTTGAGGCCGGCCAGAAAGCCGGTGGCTGCGGACTCGAGGTAACCCTCCACCCCGCACAGCACCCCGCTTACCAGCAGGTTCGGGTGCGCCCGGAACTGCAGGGTCGGTTCAATCAGCCGGGGGGCGCACAGGTAGGTGTTGCGGTGCATCACCCCGTAGCGCACGATCTCGGCGTTCTCCAGGCCCGGTATGCTCTGCACCACCAGCTTCTGGTCGCCCCACTTCAATCCGGTCTGGAAGCCCACCAGGCTCCACATCTGGCCGCGCCGATCCTCGGCCCGCAGTTGCACTACCGCGTAGGGCTCCTGGCCGGTTCGGGGGTCGGGCAGGCCCACCGGCTTCATGGGGCCAAAGCGCGGGGTGTCGAAGCCGCGGCGGGCAATTTCCTCGATGGGCATGCAGCCCTCGAAGAACTCGAGCTTCTCCCACTCGTGGGGGGTGTGCTTGCGGGCCTGGCTTAGCACCTCGTAAAACCGGCGGTACTGCTCCTCGTTGAGGGGGCAGTTCAAATAGTCGGCGCTCTGGCCGTACCGCCCGGCCCGGTAGACCACTTCCATGTTGATGCTCTCGCCCAGCACCACCGGCGCGGCGGCATCGTAGAACCCCAGGAATTCATCGCCCAGCAGCGCGCGCAGGTGCTCCGCGAGGGCATCGGAGGTGAGCGGGCCGGTCGCCAGCACGGTAATGCCGTCCGGAGGAATCCTCGTTAGCTCTTCCCGCACCACCTCAATGTTCGGATGGGCCTCGAGCCGCCGGGTAATCTCCTGCGAAAACCCTTCCCGCTCTACCGCCAGCGCCCCGCCCGCCGGAACCCGGTTGTGGTCGGCAGCCTGCATCACTAGCGAGCCGGCAGCCCGCAGCTCAGCCTGCAACAAGCCTTTTGCGTTGGTCTCGCCCTCACCCCCCAGGCTATTGGAGCAGACCAACTCAGCAAAGTGTCCGGTCTGGTGGGCGGGGGTCATGCGCCGGGGCCGCATCTCATACAGCCGAACCTGTGCCCCCAGCCGGGCCGCTGTAAACGCCGCCTCCGCACCCGACAGGCCAGCTCCAATCACGTGCACCTTCATCATCCCTGTAGTGTAATCCAGGCTTCACCGCCCGTACACCTTTCTATGGCACCATACACTTACCCCAACTTGTACTCGTTCTCTTTCCGCCGTGCGCGTAATCCACCAAGGGAGGTAGCCATGCGTTTCAGGGAGGAGTTGGTGCTCAACATCCGGGCCCCACGCGAGGCGGTTTGGGCGGCTTTCCAGGACTTCTCGAACTGGCCGGTCTGGGCCAAGGCCATCAAGGAGGTGAGCCGCGAGGGCTCGGCCTGGCGCTTCCGGGCGCGGGGGCAGCCGCCGGTGGATCTGGTCTGGGTGGCCGAGGCCACCCAGCGCCGCCCCCCCGAGTTCTTAGAATTCCGCAGCGTGCCGGGGGTGCCGCACAACCTGGAAATTTCGGGCTGGTTGCGCCTGAGCGAAACCGAGGATGGGGGCACCCACCTCGAGCTCCTCTTCGAGGGTCAGCCCCACTACGACAGCCCCCTGCTGGACAAGGCCGCCGAGTGGTACGCCACGCTCTTTGGCGAACCCAACAAGCTGCTCAAGGTAACCTTTGAACAGTTCAAGGAACACCTCGAGAAAGCGCACCATTCGCCAAAACTTTCAGCCTCCACAGCCTGACGCACGCCATCGAATCCCCCAAGGGCCTTTGGCTGTGCTGTAAGGGGTTGTGGGTGATTTGCGCCTGCCTGGTTGCTTTTGGCAGCCTGCCGTAAGATAGGCGTATGGACAGAAGAATACGGGTGCTCATTGCCAAGCCCGGCCTGGACGGTCACGATCGCGGGGCCAAGGTGGTGGCCAGGGCCTTGCGCGATGCCGGCATGGAGGTGATCTACACCGGTCTGCGACAAACCCCGGAGATGATCGTCTCGGCGGCCCTGCAAGAAGACGTGGACGCCATTGGCTTGTCGGTGCTGTCGGGGGCCCATATGCACTACTTTGGCGAGGTGCGCCGCCTGCTCAAGGAGCAGGGTGCCGACGACATTTTGCTCTTTGGTGGGGGCATCATCCCCGACGAGGACGTGCCCCATCTCAAAGCGATGGGCGTGGCCGCGGTGTTTGGCCCCGGTACCAGCACCCAGGACATTGTGGAGTTCCTACGCCAGGCCACCCCGCAACGCTGGGCAGCCCAGGGCTGAGCCGTCCGGGAGATAGATCATGACAACCCCTCGAAAAACCTCCAGGGCCAGCGGCAAAAAAACCGCTTCCAAGGCCAAGCCGCAGGTAAAGCCCACCGCATGGGTCAGGGTGCCCGAGGAAAGCGAAGTACCCGAGGATGTCCGGGTGTTGTTTGGCAAGTTCAAGGAAAAAACCGGCTTCATCCCCAACGTGGCCCGTAACTTTGCCCTCACCCCTGAACACTTCCTGCGTTGGTTTCGCTACTACGACTTTTTGATGCGCAACGAAGACCAGAGCCACCTGACCCGCAAAGAACGCGAGATGATTGCAGTGGTGGTCTCTTCGGCCAACGAGTGCGAGTACTGCTTAGCCTCGCACTCGGCCTACCTGCGCGAGATTACCGGCGACCCTGTTTTACCGGATGTGCTTGCGGCCAACTATCGAAGGGCCCACCTGACCCCTCGAGAGCATGCGCTGCTGGAGTTCGCCTACCAGATCACCGTGGACTCCGCCTCGATGAGTTCCGCCGATGTGCAGATGTTGCGGGCCATTGGGCTTTCCGACGAGGCCATTTTCGAAGCGGCCCAGGTTGCGGCTATGTTCAACTTTACCAACCGCATCGCCAACGCCATGGGCTGGGTGCCCAATGAGATCTACTACCATCTGCATCGCGATAAAAAATAGGCGGGTGTTATGGAAGGACTGAAACCGTTTGGTCTATGGGCCCTGATTGCAGTCCTGGTGGGCGCGCTGGTCTACCTTGCCCAGTGGCAGGGCTGGATTTCTGCCGCCTTTCCGTACTGGGCGCTGGGCATGGTGCTGATTCTGGCGCTGGGCTTTGCCAACCTGCTGGCCCGCGGGCCTCGCTAGCCATGCATACAGCACCCTATTTATTGAGCACCGAGGGTTCGGAAGATTAGTTTGCAGTAATGGCTTGAGAGCGCCTCGAGGGTAAGCTTGCCACCCGGACGGTACCAATGGTATGTCCAGTTGAGCGCCGAAAGTACAAATAGGGTGGCGAGCCGGACATCCTCAACCTGAAACTGACCCTGCTGCACGCCCGCTTCAATGACCCTACGGAAGTGCGCTTCATAGGCATCCCGCCGGGCGGTGATTTTTCTTTGCAGATCGGGGTTCAGGAACTTCCACTCGTGAAAGAAGACCGTGGCGTTGTCCAGTTCGCGCACGATCACCTCGAGGTGACCCCGCACGAGGCGCTCGAGCTGTTCCCTGGGCGAAAGATCGGAAGGCACGGCCTCGGCGCTGCTTAGAAACTCGTCCGCGGCCCGGTTAACCAGCTCAAACAGCACCTCCTCCTTCGACTGAATGTGGGCATACAGGCTACCCCCTTGTAGGTTCACGGCTTTAGCCAGATCTCGCATCGAGGTAGCATGAAACCCCTGTCGGCTAAATAATTGACCGGCCGCATTGAGAATTTCGCTGCGGCGGTTGGCTTTACCTTCCCTGGCTTCTTCAAACGAACGGTCGTTCGCCACCTTGGCGCGAGTATAGGATGTGTGGGGTGTGTCGTCAATCCTGCTTGTTCAGGACGAGCTGTTCGGGCTGGGATTCTACCGATTTTGTCTGGCTTGACGATACGAGAAGCGAAGCCTACAATACCTTTTGCTGCTGCGACGCGGTGAGCGTAGCTCAGCCGGTTAGAGCACCGGTCTGTGGAACCGGGGGTCGTGGGTTCAAGTCCCATCGCTCACCCCAAAGCACATGGGGAAGGGAGTCCTTCCCCCCTTGCGCGGATGGTGGAATTGGTAGACACGCGAGACTTAGGATCTCGTGCCGCAAGGTGTGGGGGTTCAAGTCCCCCTCCGCGCACCAGCCAGCCCCGGTAACCCGGGGCTTTTTTGATACCCCCGGCCGCTATGGCAGGAATGACCAGCCGTTGCGATACTTAAGCAGGAGCGCCTTTTCAACCAGCACCTTGTTGAAATCGCCCAGCACGTTGGGTAGCATCACCTGGAACTGCCTGGGCGGAAACAGGCGATCGCCCAGAATGATGACCTCTTTGTTACCGGCGTCCATCACGCAGACCGCCGGCATGGAACCAAAGGATTTGCAGTGCAGGTTGTTGAGATTTCCATGCAAAATTTCGCTTATGTTGCGAGCGGCAACCTTGGCCATCTCGTCGGTGGGAAAGCCGGTTTTGGGCACACCAAAGGGCACATCGTTTTTGAAAGGGTTGGGTACCTTGGCTGCCAGGCCCACTGCAAATATGTTGGGATACCGAACGCTCTGGTAGCCATCCGTTACCTCTACGAAGCCTTTGGCATCGGTTAGCCCGGGGGTGTTTTTCACCACCTCTGCACCCTCAAAAGGCGGTACCAGCATGGTGAACTTGGAGGGCAACACCTCACCGCTAGAGAGTACCACGCCATCGGGGCGAACCTCGGTTATGGCGGCGTTGACGTGGTAATCTAGGCTCTGCATCCTCATAAAAGCTTTGAGCATGGCTTCCCCGCCGCGCATGCCGCCAATGCCAAAATGGCCGAGCCAGGGTTCCGGTGTGACCCAGGTAATGTGAACCTGTTTGCGCTTGCCGGCTTTGCGTATCTGGTGATCGAAATTAAACAGATACTCGTAGCCAGCACCCATGCAGCTTGCGCCCGGTACGGCGCCGATGACGACCGGCCCCGGGTCTTGCAGAAACAGCCTGTAGGCCTCGTAGGTTTTTTCTGCATCGGCTGGGGTGAAGATGGAGTGCGAAAAGCCTTTGGGCCCTAGGCCGGGTATAGCGTCCCAGACCAATCTGGCGCCTGTGGCAATAACCAGAAAGTCGTAGGCGAGCGCGGTTCCATTGGCTAGTTCAACCGTATTGTCTTGTGGTCTTATTCTGGTTGCCTCGCTCAAAACGAACTCGATGCCCCCACGATGGAAGGTGCGCTCAGCGTCGAAGGTGATATCGGAAACCTTCCGACGGCCAAACGGTACCCAGATTAGCGAGGGGATGTAGACAAACTCTTTCTGCCTCGAGACCACCACAACCCTGGCCTCTTTGCCCAACCGGCGCTTTAGCTCAAACGCGCTGGTCATGCCGCCAAAGTTTCCGCCGATTACCAGGATGGTTTTCATAACTAGCTCCCTGTCTCACAGGGTACTCTGTACCGGAGGGGGGTATACAGGGTCACTTGTCCCCAACGGGGTGTATCTCAAACCCGTTTGGGGTTGTAAACTATGACCTTGGCGACCCCCGCGGTCGAACTCGAGGTGTGTTGTGGCAGAAATTCTAGAACGCGATGGCTACAAGGTAAAAATCAAGGTGGAGGTTCCGGCCAGCCAGGTCGAACAGGCCTACCGCTCAGTTTTAAACGACTATGCCAGCCGGGTCAGGGTTCCGGGCTTTAGACCCGGGAAGGCTCCGGCGAAGGTGATAGAGGCCAAGATAGGGAAAGAGCTTTTGCTGGACGAGGTTAAAGAGGCCTTGCGCGATGAGACTTTCCCCAAGGCGGCCCGTGAGCTTTCGCTTCTACCGGTAGGGGCCAGGGTTCTGGAAGAGCACCTGACTTTTGGGGAACCCTTCGTTTATACGGTGGAGGTGGAGAACTACCCGGAAGTAAAACTGCCCGACTGGCGGAGCTTTAAGCTCGAGGTCGAGACACCCGAGCTCACCGACGAGGTGGTGAACCGGGCGCTGGAAGACCTGCGCAGCCGCTACGGTGAGATGGTTGCGGTCGATCGGGAGGTTCAGGCCAACGATCACGTGTTTATCGAGACCGAGGACGGGGGGCGCTTTCCGGTGGTGATGGAGAACGCCCAGCCCCATGTGCGCGAGGCCTTGCTGGGCAAGAAGGCCGGTGACGAGGTCTTGGTGCCGGTAAAGGACGGCGAGACCGTGGTGCGCGAGGTTAAAACCAAGGTTCTGGAGGTCAAGGCCCTGCAGCTTCCCGAACTGGACGACGAGTTTGCCAAGACCGTCGGTGAAGACAACCTCGAGGCCCTCACCGCCAAGGTTCGCGAGAGCCTCAAAGCGCAGTTTGAGCGGGAGACCCGCAACGCCAAGGCCTCGCAGCTTTTAGAAAAACTGGCCGAGGCCCTCGAGGTGGAGATTCCCCCCTCCATGCAGCAGCGCGAAGAACGCAGCCTGCTCCAGAGCCTGGCTGAGGATTTGCAGCAACAGAGGCTCGATATCAACGAGTACCTGCAGCAGCTCGAGCGGGATGGCAAGCTCGAGGAATTCAAGCAAAACCTCAGCCAGAACGCAACCAAACGCCTGCGCCGTTCCCTGGCAGTAGAAGCCCTGGCCGAAGAGCTCAAGACCGCACTGAGCCAGGAAGAGTTTGATGAATTCCTGGCCGAACTGGCCCGCTCCTACCGCACCACACCCGCGCGGCTCCAGAATGAACTCGACCAGGAAGCCCTGGCCCGCCTCAGAATACAGCGCCTGCACGATAAAGCCCTGCTCGAGGCGGTGCAGATTCTCGAGGGCGCATCGGCCTGAACATTCGCCCAATCCAGCCCCCCGAGCCTGCCAAGGGTAGGGGGTTTTCTGCTTTCAAGGCGGGTTTATCACGCTCGTTGACCTGTTTTTTTGAGGGTCGCTATGTGCGCCAATGCCCTCTTGGCCCGGCCCGCCAGCATACAATAGAGCCGATATGATCGTTCCATATGTCATCGAACAAACCGCTCGTGGTGAACGGGTTTACGACATTTACAGCCGCCTGCTCAAGGATCGCATTATCTTCTTGGGCACGCCCATAGACGCCCAGGTGGCTAACACGGTGGTGGCGCAGATTCTCTTCCTGGCGGCGCAAAACCCTAACCAGGAGATCCGTATGTACATCAACTCGCCCGGCGGCGATGTGGACGCGGGCCTGGCTATCTACGACACCATGCAGTTTGTGACGGCCCCCGTCTCGACCATTTGTGTGGGCCTTGCTGCCTCCATGGGGGCGGTGTTGCTGGCGGCGGGTGAGCCAGGCAAGCGCTACGCGCTGCCCCACTCCAAGGTCATGATCCACCAGCCCTGGGCCCGGGGCCTGGGGGGTCAGGCCACCGATATCGCCATCCAGGCTGAACAGATCCTCAAGACCCGCAAGGTGCTTAACACCATCCTGGCACGGCACACCAATCAACCCCTCGAGAAAGTGGAGCGCGATACGGAGCGGGATTACTACCTGACCGCTGAAGAAGCTGCGGCCTATGGACTGGTAGACCAGGTGGTTAGCCGTGAAACGCACTAAGCCCTCCTGTAGCTTTTGCGGTAAACAGCACCCCGAGGTAGCGCACCTTATCGAGTCCCCGCTGGGTGAGGTGTACATTTGCAACGAGTGTGTCGACCGGGCCAATGACCTGCTCGAGGCCGAGCCCAGGCCGAGTTTTGTGGGGCCGCGCCACCTGCCCAAGCCGGCTGAGATCAAAAGCTTCCTGGATCAGTATGTGATCGGGCAGGAGCTACCCAAAAAGACCCTTTCAGTTGCGGTCTATAACCACTACAAGCGCCTGCTGCATCCAGAGGCCGAGGTTCAGAAGTCCAACGTGCTGCTGATCGGCCCTACCGGAACCGGCAAAACCTTGCTGGCCGAGACCCTGGCCCGGATGCTGGATGTGCCTTTTGCCATCGCCGATGCCACCACCCTGACCGAGGCTGGCTATGTGGGCGAGGATGTAGAAAACGTGCTTCTGCGCTTGCTGCAAGCGGCGGATTTCGATGTCCAGGCAGCCGAAAAAGGCATCATCTACATCGATGAGATCGATAAAATTGCCCGTAAGTCCGAGAACCCCAGCCTGACCCGCGACGTTTCGGGTGAGGGGGTGCAGCAGGCCCTACTTAAAATCATCGAAGGCACCGTAGCCAACGTACCGCCGCAAGGAGGACGCAAGCATCCCCACCAGGAATTTATTGCGCTGAATACCAAAAACATCCTGTTTATCCTGGGTGGGGCCTTTGATGGCCTCGAGCGCATCGTGCAGTCCCGCGTGGATCAGAACCCCATTGGCTTCACGCGCCCCAAGAAAACCGAGGAAAAGCCCGAGGTGATCCCGGAAGACCTGGTGCGCTTTGGCCTGATTCCCGAGTTTGTGGGCCGGATGCCGGTGATGGTACAGCTCGAGGCCCTGGACGAAGAAGCCCTGGTGCGCATCCTAACCGAGCCCCGCAACGCCCTTATCCGGCAGTATCAGGAACTGCTGCGCATGGAGGGTATCGAGCTTCGCTTTACGCCGGGGGCCCTGCGTGAGATCGCCCGCCGGGCTCTAAAGCGCGGCACCGGTGCGCGTGGTCTGCGAGCCGTTATCGAGAAGGCTATGGTAGAGCTGATGTTTGAGCTGCCCACATCGGGCATTAAAGAGGTGGTCTTTGACCTACCTCACCTGGATAAACCGTTGATGGCCCTCGAGGAAGCCCGCTTGCGCCAGGCCTCCTGACCCAAGCCCGAATAACCAGCAAACAACCCTCGCCTGAAGGCGAGGGTTGTGGTGTGTGGGGGTTGCGCTAAGGCTTGGCGGGGCTGCTGCTACCGCCTTGATCGCTGCTGGACTGGCCGGCCAGGGCTTTGTCGAGAATTTCCCGCCAGCTATCGTAGGGGCGCTGGCCGGTGTACGTCTCCCCATTCACAATAAAGGATGGGGTTCCGGTCAAGCCCAGATCGGTTGCCAGCTTCTGATCGGCCAGAACCCCCGCCCGCTTGCTGCCCGACTTGAGGCACTGCGAAAAGGTGGCTGGTGCAATCCCAATTTGTCCGGCCAGGTCGGTAAAGTAATTGTCAAGCGCCTCCCCGCTGAGGCCCGCCCACTGCATCTGAGCGCGGAAAAGCGCCTCGTGATACTCAACGTACAGGTTGTGGTCAGCCGCGCAGGCTGCCGCCTCTCCGGCCCGGATCACGTTTTCCTGCCCACCAAAGGGAAAGTCGCGGAAGACGTAGCGGATTTTTCCGGTATCGATGTAGTCGCGCTTGATAAGCGGGAATACCTCGTTGGCGTGGTCGCGGCAGTGGCTGCATAGATAGTTGGAAAAATCCACCACGGTTACTTTGGCCTCGGAGTTGCCGATCACAAAGCGCGCACCGGCGGCTGCGTCTGTGGTGCTGGCAGTGGGCTTGGGCCGCAAGACCACGAATAGCACGGCGGCGATGGCGATGGCCAGAACAACCACTACAGCAAAAAGAGTCCTCTGCATGGCTTAGATTCTATGCCTTGGTGATGAAAAATTGCACGAACTATCTAAGCCTGAGACTGCCGCGCATCGCCTTCGTCGGTCAGCCAGAAGGGGGCTGCGTCCCTCGAGACCATGGTTTCTGCCGCAATGGCTTCTTTGAGATCTTTGGGTAACACAAACATGGCCTCGATATAGGGTGCATCGAGGTGTTTGAGCGGTAGCTGCCGCTCGAGAATGCGGGCCTCGAGGGTGCCCTCGCTCAGGCCGGTTATGTCGACGGCATCGGAGGCCACAATAAAGCCGAAATTGAGCATAAAGCCGGGGATATAGTTGTGATAGCTGCGGGTATGCCTAAAAACCTGCTTGACCGTATTGTGCACAACCGGGTGCATCTTGTGATGGGTGAGCAGGATCATGCCTGCTTGCATGGCCATCAGCCCACCGGGGTTGAGCCGCTCTTTGATCAGCTCGTAAAACTCTACTGTAAAAAGCAGGCGGGCGGGGTTGTCTTCGCCGATGGGGTCGTTCAGGTCAACGATGATGACATCGTAGGTATCGGGGTGGTTGGCCAGCCAGCCTCGAGCGTCCTCGGTCACGATCTGGGCCCGCGGGTCGTCGAAGGCCCCCTGGTGCCACTCCGGCAGCAGGGTACGGGCCATCTCGACCAGTTCCCCGTCGATGTCGCACATCACGGCTTTTTCCACGCTGGGATGACGTAAGACCTCACGCAGCGTGGCCCCCTCACCGCCTCCCACGATAAACACCGTGCGGGGGCTGGGATGGGCCAGCATGGCCGGGTGCACCAGGGTTTCGTGGTAGATGTACTCATCTCGCTCGGTTGACTGCACGTCCTTGTCCAGCACCAGCACCTTGCCAAAAGCGCCGGTCTGGAAGATGAAATAGTCCTGAAACTTGGTGCGCCCCGCCGCCAGCACCTTGTTCATGCGGCGGTAGAGGGCCTCATAGGGCGTGACCTGCTCAAGAAAGTACATTCCGTATTGCATAGTGATTCCTCCACTTTTATGATGAACCGTGCCAGTATGCACTACGATCGGTTGCTGGCTTGAGCAGCCTGGGCGCGGCGTTTGATCTCGTGCTCGTTGCCGCGCCAGAAGCGAAAGGCCGACTCCTCCTGGGCGCCGAATGCCCGGGCCAGCCCGCGCAGCACCGATTCGGGGTCTACATCGTGTTTATAAAAGTAAAGATCGAGCGCGGCCGAGGCTTTGTCTTCAGGCCAGGTGTGCATCATCACCGCGGCTACCGGCGAAAGCACCGCGGCGGAAAGCCCCTGCGGGTAAAACTTGTAGACCGTGGCCTGTACGCTTCCGGGAGGTGCGCCCAGCTTAAATACCGCATCGCGCAGCGCCAGCTCAACCAGCTTGGGGTTTTCAAGCACCTCCAGGTTGCAGCCGTAAATTTCGGCAACCCAGCGGCCTCCAGAAATCGTGCTCACGGCAAAATATCCTAACATAGATACTTGCAGGAGCGAAACGACCCCAAAGCCCGTATCGGCTGGACTATGGCGTGGGGTGGGCATGGCTGCGTTTTTGCCAGTTCAGGGCCCAGGCGCTGTGGGCCACCAGCACCAACAGGATGATGGCCCCGAGCGCATCAATGGGCTCAGCGCCGGACAGCAGCCAGCCGAGGGGGCTTGGTGTGGGCAGGCCGATGGTGCGGGTGAGCAGGTAGATGAGGGCGGTGAGGCTACCGATGGCTTGCCCTACCCAGACGAACGGGCTGGCCTGCACTTTGGGCACCTTACCGTTGTGCATGAAGCCCAGCATCAGAATGAAAAACCCGGTAGCCATGAGCAATACGATGCCCCACAGCATAATTTGCGCATAAAAGAAGGCCTGGGGCTGCTCGAGCAGCCACCGATTGGGGCCGATGGCCCCGCAGGGCCCCCCACCCAGCGGCGTGCCGGCCCATCCCAGGAGTTGCAGGCTAAACGGCGCGAACATCAAAGCAACCAGCACGCCGAGCTCCCGGTCGCGAATACCGAACATGTGTTCATACTGGCACCCAGGCTGGGGTATGCGAAGGGAAGAATATCCCGGCTTTTAGCACCGGTTTTGGCGGTTGTAGGCCAGAATATACTCGACTGCTTCGGCAAAGCCATCTTCGCGCACATGCCCGGTGACGTGCCTGGCTACGGCGCGGATCTCATCTACTGCGTTGCCCATAGCAATACCAAGCCCGGCCTCACGGATGGCCTCGAGGTCGTTGTGGCTGTCGCCGATCATGGCGATTTCGCTCAGCGAGAGACCGTAGTACTGGGCCAGCCAGCGCAGGCCGGTGGCCTTGGAGATGCCCTTGCGAATGACCCCGGCGATGACCTCGCGGGGGCTGATGTACTCGGCCAGATCGATGGAAGGCAGGGCGACCAGCTCGGGCTTGACGCTCTCCCACAGACCCAGGTCGCCCACCACAAACCACAGCCGCACCAGGGTTTCCCGAATCTCCTCAAAGCGGGCCGAGCAGGCAGTAACCCCGGTGATCTCGATGTGCGTAAGGAGCTCGGGGGGCATCAGCCCCTCCTCGTAGTAACGGCCCCCCTCGGCCCCCATCAGGTCGAAGGGCAGGGCATGGGCTCGAGCCAGTCCAACCAGCTCGCTGAGATGGGGCAGCGGATGCGCTTGCAGCGAGCGGCCTGTTGCATCGCAGACCGAGGCTCCATCGTTGAAAACATGCGCCCCGTTGGGTTCCAGGCGCTTGGCGTACTCGAGGCCGTACCCCCCTTGGGGCCGCCCCGTGCATACCGCGAACTTAAGCCCGTGGTGGCGCGCTTTTTCCACTGCCTCCCAGGCCGAGGCGGGGACACCCAGGGCACGACCGGCGTAAAAGGTCCCATCGAGGTCTAGGGCGATAAGTTTAATCATGATCTCATTTAGATATAGCTTTCACGAACATATTTTATCGTGAAAATAAACACAAACTGCTATAACTGCGCCTGGATTATCGACAGGGCCTGCTCGAGGCCGCACGCGTCAACCGGCCCAACCACCCTTTTTGCTGCTCGCTTAACCTGCTCCGGTGCGTTGCCCATAGCAATGCCTAAGCCCGTTGCCTGGATCAGCTCGAGGTCGTTCTCGCCATCGCCCACCATCGCGCACCGACTCAGATCCAGGCCCAGCCGGGCCGCCACCCACTCGGCCGCGGCCCGTTTGGAAACACCAGCGGCTGTAACCGAGCTGAAACCCACCCCCGGCATGCCCGGGCTGGTGGCTTCGTGCAGCTCTACTTCTGGCATCTGAGCAATCTGTGTGCGCGCCAGCTGCCAGCTAGGGGAGGCCCGCCAGACGAACTGCACCCGCACCACCTGCGCACCCACATCGTCTAGACCGCACACAACAGCCGGGCAGCCCAGCATGCTTTCGTGAAACACCAGGTCGGGGTGCTGGCTTTCACGGTAAAAACCGCCCTCAGCGGTATAGACCTCAAAAGGCAGACCATAGGCCCGGCTCAACGCAAGGAGCCGTTGGTAGACCGATGGGGGTAGCGTGGAGGCCTGTACCACCTCACCCTGTCCGGAGACCACCACAGCCCCAGACTCGAAAATGTGCAGGCCCGCAGGGTCTAAACGCTTGGCATACTCGAGCGCGAACCCTCGCCCCGGTCGCCCAGTACAGATGCTCAGGTGCAGACCGGCGGCTCGAGCCCGTTGAGCGGCCTCCCAGGCGCACTCGGGTACACCCTGGGGTCCAAAGAGCGTGCCGTCGATGTCGATCAGCACCAGTTGAATGGGTAGCCTGGAAATCTTCTGGAGCATCAGTCTGCAACCACCTTTACTTGGATGTTAGGCGCCTCCCCTGGGGGGCTTAGTTGGGGCTTCCGCCCAGCTCGATCACCCCGTGCTCGGCGATCACCGCCGTACCCCCGATGAACACCCCCAGGATATTGCCGGCTGGGCCGTATGAAACCCGCACCTCCACCTGCCCGGGGCCGCCCATGCGATGGCCCTGGGTTACGCTCAGGGATACCTCGCCCTCCCAGCGAGGCACCACCCCGGCGCGGGCCAGCAGGGCACCAAGGGCGGCGTTGGGCGAGCCGGTTACCGGATCCTCGGGGATGCCCAGGGCGGGGGCAAAGGTGCGCGCATAGAAGCGGCGGGGGCCGTAAGGCGCGTAGGCGTGAATGGTGGCTACCTCGAGCGCGTCGGATAGCTTAGCCAGTTGCTCCATGTCGGGCTCGAGGGCATCCACCAGCCCCGGGGCCACCAATGGCATAAAAAGCGTCCACAGGCCGGTGAATGTGATGCCGTAGGGCAGGCCGCGGTGTATGTAGCGCTCGTTGGCCCCCATCACCTCGATGACCTCTTGCAGCGCTCTCCAGGAAGGAGGGTCGCGGAAGCGGGGGCTGGGGCTCTGCACCATGGCCCGCCGATCGGCCACCTCAACCAAGAGCGACTCCCCAATGGTACGCAGATACAGCTTCCGCAGGCTGTTGGGTGGCTCGATTTCTCCCGAAAGGGCAACGGCCAGGGCCACCGCGGCATGTCCGCTGAACTCCACCTCACCGTTGGCCGCGAAAAAGCGCACCTCGAAAGTGGCGCCCTCCCAGTGGGTTACGAAAGCGGCCTGGGGCTGTCCTAGCTTGGCAGCCACCTGCTGCATCTCCTCGGTGGTTAGGCCCCGCGCATCCAGCACCAGGGCGACCCGGTTGCCGCCGCCCGGCACCTCGGTAAAGGCATCGACCAGATGGTAGGATATGCGCCCCCCTCTAGACATGCCTCACCCCATGCGTGTTTGCCAGTATGGAACGCCGGCCGCTCATACCTCACTCCGCACGGCCAGTCCCACTGCGGCCAGCTGCGCCTCGTCCACCGGGGCGGGGGCGCCGGTGAGGGTCTCCTTGCCCTCTTTGTTTTTGGGAAAGGCGATTACTTCGCGGATTGACTCCTCACCGGCCAGGTGGGCTACGAAACGATCCAGCCCCCAGGCGATCCCCCCGTGGGGTGGCGCGCCGTAGGATAGGGCCTCGAGCAGAAACCCAAACTTCTGCTGGGCTTCCTCTGGCCCGATGCCCAGCAAGGCAAACATACGCTCCTGCAGGTCGCGGCGATGAATGCGAATGGAGCCGCCGCCAATCTCGCTGCCGTTGAGCACGAAATCGTAGGCATAGGCCCGCACCCGACCGGGGTCGGTATCCAGCAGGTGCAGGTCTTCCAGGTTGGGGCTGGTGAAAGGGTGGTGCATATAGGTCCAGCGGCCGGCTTCCTCATCCCATTCCAGCAGCGGAAAGTCCACCACCCACAGGAACTTAAAGCCCGGCTCAATCAGGCCAAGCTGCCGTCCAAGCTCCAGCCGCACCGCTCCCAGGCTCTCGACGGTTTTGCGCCAGGGGCCCGCCACCAGCAGAAGGGTATGTCCCTCGGTGAGGCCCAGTTGCTCGGGTAGGTGGGCGGGGATGTAGCGGGCAATCCCGCCCGATAGCGCCCCGTTTTCGAACCGGGCCCAGGCCAGGCCGGCGGCGCCTTTGGTTTTTGCAGTAGCCTCGAGGGCCTCGATCTCCCGGCGTGATAGCAGACCTGGCACCACCAGGGCCTTGACCACCTCGGCCCCGGCGAACGCGCGAAACTCACCTCCCCTAAAGGCCTCGGTTACGTCCTGTAGCTCCAGCCCAAAGCGCAGGTCGGGCTTGTCTGAGCCGTAGCGGTTCATCACCTCGGTATAGGTCAGGCGGGGGAAGGGGAGGGGGGGTTCCTGGCCCAGGGTCTCACGCAGGATGAAAGCGGCCAGCTCCTCATTAAGCGCGATGATGTCCTCCTGGGTTACAAACGACATCTCCATGTCGAGCTGGGTGAAGTCGGGCTGGCGGTCGGCCCGCAGATCCTCGTCGCGGAAGCAGCGGGCGATCTGGAAATAGCGGTCGTAGCCAGCCACCATCAACATCTGCTTAAAAAGTTGGGGCGACTGGGGTAGTGCGTAGAAATGGCCGGGCTCGAGCCTCGAGGGCACCAGAAAGTCCCGTGCGCCCTCGGGGGTTGAACGGGTGAGGTAGGGGGTCTCCACACTGATAAACCCGTGCGCGTCCAGGAAGCGATAAATTGCCGCAACCACCTTATGCCGCAGCCGCAGGTTGTGGTGCAGGCGCCTGCGCCGCAGATCCACCACCCGGTTTCTGAGCCGCACCTCTTCGCCCACGTGTGGGTCGTCTTCGCCGCGCCAGCCCGCATCAATGGGGAAGGGCGGGGTTTTGGCTTCGGCCAGTACCTCGATCCGCTCAGCGATGACCTCCACCGCCCCGGTGGCGAGTTTAGCGTTGAGCTGATCGGCCGGGCGAAGGCGCACCGAGCCTTCTACGCGGATGACCCACTCGGCCCGCACCCGGTCGGCTTCGCTAAAACAGGCGGCTTCGGGGTTGACCACCACCTGGGCCAGCCCCTCGCGGTCGCGCAGGTCTATAAAAATCAGGCCACCCAGGTTGCGCCTGCGGTTGACCCAGCCTTCCAGCACCACGGTTTGACCGGCATGATGTTCGCGTAACTCCCCACAGTAAAGCGTACGACGCATAGGCTTTAGCATACCTTTTTGTGAAAAGTTATCAAAATCGAAGTGCGGTAAAGATTTTTATCACGAGCAGTATTTATCGTGAAATAAATAACAAATCTGGAGACCGCTGCCCGGCCTCACTTTAGCTCCGGGCCTTCGAATAGGCTGTGGAGCTGTAGGGGCTCGAGCGCCCTTTGCTCGCCGGTTTCCAGGTGTTTCAGGGTAACCACGCCTCGAGCCCGCTCGGCCTCACCAATGAAGCCCACATAGCGAGCCCCTTTCTTGAGGGCGTCCTCGAGGGCCTTGCGTGGGCTTTTGGGGGTATAGCCGATCTCCACATGAATTTTAGGCCGGAGCTGCTCGGCCAGGGCCAGCACCTCGATTTTGGCCGCCTCGTCCAGGGGGGCCAGGTAGAGGGTGGGGCTGGGGTCGGCCGGCAAAGCCACCCCTTCTTGCTCGAGGGCGATGGCCAGGCGCTCAACCCCAATGCCGAAGCCCACACCGGGCAGCGGCGGGCCGCCCAGCATCTCCGACAAACCGTCGTAGCGGCCGCCACCCCCCAGGGCCGACTTGGCCCCAATCCCAGCGTGGTGCACCTCCCAGGCGGTGCGAACGTAGTAGTCCAGGCCCCGTACCAGGCTTGGATCCACCGTGTAGGCGACCCCCAGCCGATCGAGGTAGTTGCATACCTGTTCGTGGAATTTTTGGGCTGCCGGGCCGAGAAACTCCAGCATAGGCTTGGGCTGTAGCTCAGCAATGAGGGCCTGGTCGCGCTCGCTTTTGGAGTCGAGGATGCGCATGGGGTTGGCTTCGACCCGAACCCTCGAGTCCTCCGATAAATCACTGGCATAGGGGCCAAAAAGCTCCCGCAGGTACTGGTTATAACGCACGCGATCCTCGGGGTCGCCCACCGAGCCCAGCTTGACCTCGAGGTTGCGGAGGCCCAGGGTTTTGTAAATTCGCACCATCAGCGCGATGGCCTCGGCGTCCAGCAAGGGATCCGACAAACCCAGGGCCTCGTAATCGACCTGGTGAAACTGCTTGTAGCGGCCTTTTTGCTGACGTTCACCACGAAAAATAGGCCCCCAGGTGAACAGCCGAACCGGCTGGGGCCAGACCTTCATGCCGTGTTCGTTGAAGGCCCGCACGATGGCCGCGGTCGGTTCGGGGCGCAGCGCCAAAAGCCGCCCACCCCGATCTTCGAATACAAACATCTCTTTCTTGACCACGATGTCGGAGGTAAGCCCCACCCCCTTTTGAAAGACCTCGAGGTATTCGAAAATGGGGGTGTATACCATCTGAGCCCCGGCTCCGCGCAACACTTCCTCGGCGGTGGATATGATGTAGCGAAAAACCGGCTCTCGAAAAGGGTACTCCTTGGCCTGGGCGAAAATGTCGTTGGTTCCGGGAACGGCCTTCAACATACGCCCTATTCTAAGCTGAACGGGCGTTTTTTCGGCCCGGCATCACCCCTCCGGCGGGTCGTTGATGGATTCGCCTGGGATTTCGCTCTTATCGGCGTACATCCGCTGGTCGGCAAGCTGTAAAAGGGCTTCAGCCGTCTGGGCTTCAGTAGGGAAACTGGCATAGCCGATATTGGCCGAAAGGCAAACCCCGCCCATGCAAATCTTTGAGATGGCCTCGAGGATTCGAGCCCCTACCACCCCGGCCACCTCCTTGGGGGTCTGGGGCAGCAGCACGGCAAACTCATCCCCACCCCAGCGGAAGACCATATCGCCGGCCCGCTGGGTCTGGCTAAGCGCTCGAGCCACCGCCACCAGGGCCTGATCGCCCATAACATGGCCCAGGCGGTCGTTGATGGGCTTAAAGTTTTTGAGATCCACCACCAACAAAGTGAGGGGGTACTGGTAGCGGGCTGCCCGCTCACACTCCTCTCTAAGTCGCCGATCGAAGGCCCGGCGGTTATACAGGCCCGTTAGACTGTCGGTGAGGGCGGCTTTTTCCATGGCTTCGCGGCTTTGCAGCTCGTGGGTCAGGGTGGCAATGGGGGTGGAGAATAGCTGCACCGCGTTCAGTGAGTCCTCGGCGAAGGCCTCGCTGTCGTGAAGGCTATCCAGGTTCAGATAAGCCAGCACCTTTCCCTGGTGGCTCACCGGCAGGCACAGGTTGGCCGCGCTGCCCTTTGGCAAAAACTGCGACTGGTGCAGAATGCGCGGCTGGCCCCGCAAGGCCAGGCCCCTGTCGTGTCCGTACCATTTTAGAAACTCGGTTTCGCTCCAGCGTTGGTCGCAGGCCCACACCGGGCCCACCGCCGCCTGGCATACGAATTCACCCCCCTCGCGCACCCACAAACTACCCGCATCGCTGCCAGGCACCAGCTCCACGGCGGCCTCGAGGATGTGCTGGTGTACCTGGTGTGAGGGGTAGGACCAGGCCTCGGTGAGCAACCGGTTAATCCGTTGGTAGAGCTCCTCTAGCAAAACCCGTTCCAGGGCAGAACTGAGCAGCCGCTCCACCCCCAGGAGTATCTCTTTTCGGCTGCGCGTCCAGGCCACCTGCTTTCGACTGCCCAGCACCAGCACCACCCGGCCTTTCATGGCATCGCGCGTATGCACCGGGTAGGCCACCAGGCTTTCAAAGCCCAGCGCCTTCAGCTCCGGAATGGCCTCGGGCAGGCTCGAGTAATGCTCGGAGAATTGAGCAGCACCCGACTGATAAGCCTGCCAGGTCAGCCCGTGGGTGTAGGGGAGCCTGCGGGCCAGCGGTGTGAGCCGGGGCCTTAACTCTCGAGGCATGCGCCAGGCCAGCCCGTGCATGGCCCCCTGGCGGTACTGAAAAATCGCTCCGGCCTCCATATCCAGCGCGGGTATCAAGTAGCGCAGCACATCGTCGGCTACTTTTTGCTTATCGCTGGCCGAGGCCAGTTGGTCGGCCACTTTTAGCAAGAGCCGGCGCAGCTCGAGGTTGTGCAGGTGCTCGAGCTGCCGACTGATGGCCTGGGCCAGGCGAAAAAACAGCTCGCGTTCCTGCCGACGCCAGGCCGCTTTACCCAGAAACTGCAAGACCGCCACGGTTTCGTCGCGTATGCGCAAGGCGACGGCCAGCTCGTGAAATTCCGGCTGCGCACCGGGTGCCCGCCAGCCAACCAGGGGAGCCCCCCGGCGGTCTTGTACGCTTGGAGTGCTCCAGTAAACCTGGCCTGGCCCCTGCAAAGCCTGCTGCACCAGCGGGCTGGGGGCCTCGGGTGGCCGGGTTCCCGAATCTTCCAGCAAGGTTAGTCGGCCGCTGCCTGAAGGCACCCAGACCAAGAGCCGGCTACCCTGTAGTAGCTGCGCGAGCATGGCAGGCAGTTGGCGCAGGAGCTGCTCGCGGTTTCCAAAGCGGGGTACAACCTCGAGGCCCTGTAGAAACACATCCTGTAGCTGCGCCATCTGGCGGGCCTGTTGATGCGCTTTGCGCAGGCTGCGCCCCACCTGATCGGCCAGGTAGGCCGATAGCAGCAAGATAACCCCCATGACCAGATGATCCAGGGGGTTGGTGCGAAAAAGAACCAGCGCCAGCACCGAGCCCAGAGCCGAGGCCAGACCCACCCCCAGCCCATAAATGCTGGTGGCTACTGCAGTGAAAAACATCATCCACGGCAGGGCATAAATGCCTTCCCGGTCTAGGGCATACACAGCCACAACTGCGAGAACAGAGCTCACCAGAATGATGGGGTAGGGCAAGACCATGATTGGTACACCGGTCGCATCTACTCTATCAAAGTTTTAGATTGCCCACGATTAAAGACTGTGTCATGGACGGGTGTCTTTGTAACGCTTGCCGGTGATTAATGCACCAAAAAATCGAATTCAGAAACCTATTATGCCGCTCATGAGGATTGTCTCATTCGTTATGGTCTTTGTAACGGCCTGGAGCCTGGCCCTTCCGCTGGACGTGCCCAACGATCACTGGGCGGCCCCAGCGGTGGAGGAAGTCGTCAAACGTGGGTGGTTGCAGGGCTACCCCGGTGGTACCTTCCGGGGCGAGGTGGCCCTCGACCGCTACCAGCTCGCCACCACCCTGGCCAGGGTACTGGCCGACAGCCCGCTGCCCATACGGGAAGCCGAGGTGCGTTTTAAAGATGTTAAACCCAACCACTGGGCCCTGCCGGGCATCCGCCGGATGGTAGGGGAGGGGCTGGTGCAGGGTTTCCCCGACCAGACCTACCGGGGGTCGTCGGTGCTGACCCGGTACCAGCTTGCGGTGGTGCTGGACAAGCTGGCCCAGAACCTGGAGATTGCGCCCCCGGCCAAGGCTATGCGCCCAGGCGACCTGCCCGGCGGCCACTGGGCAGAGGCGGCGGTTTTACGAATGACCGCCCTGGAAGTGCTGCCATTGGGCTCGGATGGCCTATTCAGGGGGAATGAGCCGGTGAACCGTTACCAGATGGCCCGGGCTCTGTGGCGCATCGGTCAGCTCACATCCGCAGGCAACTCGGTACCGGTTGGTTCACCCGTTGCTGCGAGCAGCCCGGTCGCTGGGTCGCCTGGGGTCGTTCAGCAGGCCCAGGCCCGGCCAGCCGCAGCAGCCAGTGGCGCCGAGCCGCTCACCCGGGTGCAGACCGTTCAGCCACCCGAGGCGCAGCAGAGCACGCCGTTGGCCGCTGTGAGCGCGGTTGCTTTGCCGTCCGAATGGGCTGAGGCTTCACTCGAGGCCAGCTTGGTGCACCTGGGGCAGGCGCGCCCAAGCGGCCGCGCCTGGGCCACCTTCAAGTACAACGATCGGCAGGCCATGGGCCTACTGCGGCTCGAGGAGAAACCCATTTTGGAAGCCTTTTATCCGCTCAACGAGGCCGTATCGGTAGCCAGCGAGGGCTGGGCCTGGCTCGAGGGCGGACGGAAGCTCATGCACCTTGACCTGAAAAGCCAGGCCGCGCGCTACTTTGGCCCCATCGGCCAGCGCGAGGCCCGCGAGGCCCTGCCACCGGTTTTTGCGGCCGGGGTGGAACAGGGCTTGCTGGGCGGGGTGGCCCTGGACGAAAGCCGCAACTACCTGGCGCTGATCAACGGCCGGCCCCTGTGCCTACCCGACTGTGCCAAGGCCGCGGAATCGGTGGTTTTGCGCCTGGTGTTGCTGGGCCTAAACCCGGACGGCTTGTTTGCTGAGTATGCCTACTTGCTCGAGGCGCCCGGCAACCGCGTGGTGGGCCTGGCCTGGCCCAAGCCAAGGCTGCTTTTGGTGCACGAGTACGACGGCAAAACCAGCCGCATCTTTGCGGTGGATCTCAACGAGGCCGACGACCTGGCCTTCACCGAGTGGGACAGCCCGGAGGCGGGCCTGGAACTGAAGCCGCGGGTAAAGCCGGTGGTGAAGAAACTGGTGCTCGAGGCCCCCCTGGAACGCCCCAGCGGACTGGCCATTCTGAGCCCGACCGAGGTCGCCACAATTCAGAACGGCCTTGTTCGGCTGCGCCTGGAGAAACCCCTGTGGTAAGTGTAGGTTAGTTGGGTATGGTGAGCCGGGTGGGGTTGGGGGCCTGCATGGACTCTTCCTGCTCCGCCCGGCGTACCACGGCCTCGCTGCCGAGCAGGCTCACCAACTGCTCCCGGGAAACCATCCTTCCTCCATACATGTACACCAGCCCCCGGCGCTGGTGGGTTACCACAAAGGGCACGCCGTTGTGGTAGCGCACCAGCGTGTTGTGACGCCGGGCATGTCGGAGCATACGCGCAAGCGCCCGAACGTTCCGATCTGTTTTTTGCTGCTGGGCGTGTGGATACCAGACCGAGAACAAAATGACGAACACCAGGCCCGCCATTAACAGGGCTGCTGCAAAGTTGGTCTCCATACGCTGCGCAGTATAGCCAGGGGTGCTCGGATGGGCTGCGTTACCTTAAGGATTGCTAAATTGGGTTGGTACAAAATGTCCACTTATTTCCCTAAGTGCGCATTTTGTATACTGGGGGCATGCTGGTTCCTTTGGCAAACTGGTATGACCCAGCCAAGCGACGCCTCGAGGCTGTCCGGGCCACCCAGGAGCGCAACCAGGAGGCTTTGCTCGAGCTGCTGGAGGCCTACCTGACCCTAAAAAGCCGTAAGCGGGCTACTTTGAGTCCACGCACCCTCGAGAACTATCGGCTGGCGGTGCGCGATTACCTGGCCTGGGCCTGGTCAGAAACGCAGTCGCTGGAGATTCTTAAAGCTTCCAGCGACGACCTCGACCGTTATATCGCTCACTTACAGCTCTATGGCGGCAACCTCGAGCCAGGTGAGCGCCAGCGATTGAAGCCCGGCTCAATTGCTACCTATCTAGCAGGTGTGCGGGCTTTTTACCGGGCGCTCGAGTGGGCCAACGCCGCCAAACTCCCACAGGTGCATTCACCCCGCGACCCCACACCCCCGGAAGAACGCCGCCCTGCTTTGCCAGAAGATCTATATAAAAAGCTCTTAGATCACCTATCCGGGGCCGATCCTGAGCACCGCCGCGATCGCCTGGCGGTGCGCCTGATGGCCGAGGCCGGCCTGCGTATTAGTGAAGTGATTAACTTGTCGCTGGACGACCTGAGCCTGGCCGAGCGCCTGCTGCTGGTGCGCGCGGGTAAAGGCGGTAAGCAGCGCACGGTTCCGCTTTCCAAATCCCTGGCCCAGGAAATTCAGGACTGGCTTAAGCTACGCCTGGCCCATGCAGCCCCCAATGAGCAGTCGCTGCTGATCAACCTGGGGGGTCGTAAAGCCTATGGGCGTGCCATGACCGACAAATCCCTGCGCCGAATACTCAACCAACACTACCGCGACCTGGGCTTTCCCAAACGCTACTATGGGGCCCACATGCTGCGCCATACCGCCGGAACCCGCATATATAAGAAGAGCCGTGATCTGCACGCCACCGCCCGCCTTCTTGGGCACGCCAACGTAAACACCAGCGCCATCTACGCCAAGATGGATCTGGCGGGCCTATTTGAGGTGGTCGACAGGCTGGAAGAGTAAATCCGGCTGGAAGCCCGCGATTACGCTAAGCCAGCACGGGCTTTTATGCTAGGCTCTGGGAAGATGATCACACAGAGAGGGCTGCTCGAGCTGTTCAAGGTGGTTACCAGGGTTATCTTCAACCTGGTTCTGGTGGCTTTGCTGATAGGGTTGCTGGTAAGCGTGGCCCGCACCCTGCTGGATCTTGGCCTGGCCGTCAGCCAACCCACGGTGCGGCTGGGCCTCAAGGATCTGGTCACCAATGTGTTGTCCTTGGTGATTGTGCTCGAGCTGGTGCGGGCGTTTGTAGACTACTTCGAATTCGACCGCATCCGGGCCGAGATTTTGGTAGAAGTGGCGGTTGCCTTTGTGCTGCGCGAGATGATGCTGGGTTTGTTTGCCGGCGAAATCAAGGGGCTGGATATTTTGGTTTGGAGCGCGGGCATTCTGGCTCTCATTGGGGCCAGGGCCTTGGCCATTGCATTCCCTTACAGCAAGGGGCCCGCGCGGTCTGGCCAGTAGCCAGAAAGCCGCTTTGAGGCGTATATACTTACCTCGAGGGAGCCCAAATGGACATTTTCTTTCAGTTGTTCTGGCTGTTTTTCATCCTTTCAGCCCTCAGCCCATATCTCACCCAGCAGATGCTGCTGGCAGCAAGAACCCGGCGGATTACCGACCTCGAGCGCAAGCGCAAGAGCCGCGTGATCACCTTAATCCACCGGCAGGAGGGGTTTTCCTTTTTGGGCATTCCATTTGCACGTTACATTGATATAGACGATTCCGAACAGGTTCTGCGGGCCATCCGCATGACCGATCAAAGCGTACCCATCGACCTGATCCTGCACACCCCTGGTGGGCTGGTGCTGGCTGCCGAGCAGATCGCCGAGGCCCTTCTTAAGCATCCCGCCAAGGTAACGGTATTTGTACCGCACTACGCCATGTCGGGCGGAACCTTAATTGCCCTGGCTGCCGACGAGATCGTGATGGATCCCAATGCGGTCCTGGGGCCGGTGGATCCCCAGCTTGGGCAGTATCCGGCTGCTTCCATCCTGCGCGTGCTGGAGCAAAAGCCCATTGCCGAGATCGACGATCAGACCCTGATTATGGCCGACGTGGCCCGCAAAGCCCTTTTCCAGGTAAAGCGTACGGTGGCCGGCCTGCTACGCAAACACTTTGATGAACAGAAAAGCCAGGAGCTGGCTGAGCTGCTCTCCCAAGGCACCTGGACGCACGATTACCCCATTAGCGTGGAAGAGGCGCGCAGCATGGGCCTTCGGGTCTCAACCGAGATGCCCTTGGAGGTTTACGAGTTGATGGGTATGTACCCCCAGCCACGGGGCGGGAAACCCAGCGTGCAGTATGTGCCCCTGCCCTATGGGCGGGAGGAGCCCAGACCCAAGCATCGCTAGGCCAGGGCTTCCTCACGCTTGATGCTATACACCCGGCTCACGCCCTTCTCGGTGGTGACACCGTACAGCGCATCGCAGGCCTCCATGGTGCGCTTCTGGTGGGTCACCAGGATGAACTGGGTCTGATTTTTAAAGTGCTGCAAAAACCGGCAGAAGCGCTGAATGTTGGCTTCGTCCAGTGGGGCATCCACCTCGTCCAGCACGGCGATGGGGAGGCCGCTGCTCTCCTCCCCTACCTCCGAAAGTGCGAACAAGAAGGCCAGGGCGCCCATGGTGCGTTCGCCCATGGAAAGCAGGTTCAGGTTGACCGTGCGCTTGCCGGCAGGCTTAAGGATCAGCTCGAGGCCCTGTGTGGAACGCTCGAGCTCCACTTCCGCATCCAGCAAAGCCCCCGCGTACTGGGCAAATTTCTCCTTAAACACCCCGTAGACCTGCTGCATCCGCTCCTGGTAAGCCGAGGCCACCTGGTGTAGCTCGGCCTCGAGCTTACGCACGGCCGCCTCAGACTCCTGCAGGGCTACCTCGAGCCTGGCAATATCCTCACTCAGCAGAGCGTATTCCTGTTCGGCCAGGTGATTAACCGGGCCCAAAGCCTCCAGGGCCGCCTCGGTCTCGGCAAGGAGCCGGGCCAGGCTGCGCGACGAGCCCTCCTCAATCGGGCCGGGGGGCAGCGCGGAAAGTTCCTGCTGTAGGGTCTCGATGGTGGCCTCGCGGCGGGCCTGGGTCAGATGGAGGGCCTCGAGGTCGGAGAGCAAAGCGTTGGTGCGGGCGATCAGCCGGGTTTCTTCTTCGGAGAGCGCACGGGTACGGCCTCGAGCCGCGCGCAGCCGTTCCTCCAGGTGGCCCAGGCTCAGCTGGGCCCGGTCTCGCTCAAGCGCGTCTTTGCGCGACTGGAGCGCGGCAAGCCGCTGCCCAAGCTCAGCCTGCTCACCGCGCAGGTGCTGTAAGCGGGCCTCGAGCTCGGCGATCTCGTTCTGCGCCGTCGCATAACGCGCCTGGTCTTCGCGGTAGCGCTGCCAGCGAACCTCGGCCTCGCGCTGCTGGGCAAGCTGGGCGCCGAGGGCCTCCCGCTCGCTGCGCAGGGCCTCGAGGCGCTGGGGGTTCGGGGGCAGCACCGGCTCAGGGGGCTGGGGTGGTTGAGCCTGTCCCCCCAATGCCGGCAGCCGGGCCAGGCTTGTACGAACGGCTTTGAGCTCGGAGTCCAGCTCGGTCTGGCGGCGCTGAAGCTGGGTCAGGTTGAGGCTGGCCAGCTCGGCCCGCAACTGCTCGGCCTGGGCAGCCAGGGCCAAGGCCTGGGCCTCGAGGCGCGCAGCTTCGCTTTGGGTGTCGTGGAAGCGCCGGCGCAGGGCCAGCATCTGCCCGCCTTTTTGCAAACGCCCGCCGGTAATGGCACCGCTGGTCTCGAGCAGCTCCCCTTCCAGGGTGACGATGCGGGGATGATCCGGGTGCTGCCGCACCAGGGCCAGGGCCGCCTCGAGGTGCTCCAGCACCAGCGTCTCCCCGAGCAGGGTGGGGAGGGCCTCAGGGCAGAGCGGTAGCTGCACCAGGTGGCGGGCCACCCCCACCACACCAGGGGTTTCCGTCCAGGGAAGACGCTCGTGTCGCGCTCGAGGGGGCTTGAGCAGGGTACGGGGCAGAAAGGTAGCCCGCCCCCCCTGCTGCTTCAAGTACTGCACAGCGGCCTGGGCAGCCCGCTCGTCTTCGCAGAGCACCCACTGCATGCGCGCGCCCAGGGCCACCTCAACGGCCAGCTCCAGACCCGCCGGCACTTCGATTAAATCGGCCACCACACCCATCAGGCCAGGAATGCCCGAGGCGCGGGCCCGCTTGGGGCCCTCGGCCAGGTCGGCACCGGAGCGCAGCAGGGCCTCCAGGCGCCCCGCTTCAGACCGGGCGGCGCGAGCTTCGCTGCTGGCCTGCCCTTCTTGCCGAACCAGCTCGTTTAGCCGGCTGCGCAGGGTGCTTTCTCGGAGCTGTGCCTCGGATAGTTGCGCCTGAAGGGCTGTCCGTTCTGCTTCGAGCCGGGCCTGATCGGCCTCCAGCGCTGCTCGTTGCGCCAGCATCTGCTCAAAGCTCGCCTTTTGCGCCTCGTAGGTGGCCTGGGCCTGCAAAAAGCGCTCATAGGCTTTCTGGGCCGAACGAATCTGATTTTCTTCGTTCTGGATGGCGGCTTGCAGCTCCTTAAGTTGCTGCTGCAGGCTTTGCAAAGCCGCAGGGGTGGGGGGGGCGTCGGCTGGAGCGATGGGGGCTTGCAGGCTGCGCAGCCGGATGAGCCGGGTCTCGCCCTCCCCTATCTCCCCGGCTATCCGGCGCAACAGTCCTTCCAGCGAGGCTCTTTCCTGCTCCACCAGCTTTAGCTCACCGCTCAGGGCCTCGGCCTGCCGCAAGGCCTCGCTGTGGGCGTTCTGGGCGGCTTCCAGGGCTTCAAGGGCCTGACCCTTCTCCTTTTCGATGGCCTGCAGGCGCTGGGTGGTTTCGGCCTGCTCGCGCTCCAGGGTCTGGGCTTTTTGTTGGGCGCTGTTTACTTCCTGCTCGGCCTCGCGGATACGGGCGGCCAGCACGCTGCGCCGCAGCAGCAGGGTACGCGCCGCCAGCGCAGCCGCCTGGCGCGCAGCCTCGGCCTGCTGGGCCTTTTCCGAAATGATGGCCTTTCGCTCGGCCAGCTCCTGGGTGCGGGTCTGGAGCTCGAGGGTGGCAGCCTGCAGGCGCTCTTGGGTGGCTTTGCTAGCCTGGGTAACCGCGCGCAGCCCGGCTGCTTCCTCCAGGTAGGCCAGCAACACCTCGGGGCCGGCTTGCAGGATCTGGCCCACCTCGCCCTGACCCACAATGGCGTATCCGCTCCGCGAAAGCCCGGTTCCCATCAGGGCTTGCTCGACCTGGCGCAGGGTGCTGCGGGCACTATTGAGCCGGATCTCGCTGCTGCCGTCGCGCTCGAGGCGCCTGCTCAGGCTGATCCGCTTGCCGTTGCCGCCCAGCTCGAGCCCAACCTCGGCGAAGCCAAGCGGGGGCCTGCCATCCGAACCATGAAAGAGCAGGGCCTGGGCCTCATCGCCCCGCAGCTCCTTGGCTCGAGCCCCCACCACCCAGCGCAGGGCCTCGACCAGGTTGCTCTTGCCCGAACCGTTCGGCCCCACAATGCCGTAGACGCCCGGGCCAAACTCGAGGCTGGTACGCTCACCAAACGATTTAAAACCTTGCAGAAAAAGCCGCTCAATCTTCATAGTGTGGCCCGCAGGTATGCGGGGCGTGCAAGCGCTACTGACCCGCGCGCTTAAAGGGATCCAGCAGCGAGAGGTGCCCGAGGCTTTCCACCTCCCGGCCCTCCAAAAGGAACTTGACCTGTTCCACTTCTCTAAACTCCAGCAGGGTGCTGGCTATACCGTAGATAAGGGCGGTTTCGCCGGCTGTGCCGTAGCCCAGTCGCGCATAGGCCGCGGGTAAGTCTACCAGAGCGGTGCCGTCGCGCAAAAAGACGGTGGGGGCAGGGGTACCGGCAGGAACCAGGGGTGCCGCCCCGGGAATTTGCGGCCCCCGTACCAGCTCTTGCATCACCCGCCCCAGGGTGTACTCGCCTTCAGTCATCTGAATGGTGCGCTCCTCAACCACCAAACCATCCCCGGTATCTTTGGCGAAGTGCAACCGGATGATGCGGGGGCCCTGATGTTCTAGATCGGAGGGGAGGTTAAGCGACCTCGAGCCGCCGTCATCCTGCTGGGCCCACAAAGCCCAACCACCTAGCAGCAGAACCAGCAGGCCCAGCAGGTTGGTTAGGGTCAGGAACCGTCTCATGGCCGGGTGCCTCCACCGGAGCTCGTTAGGCCCATATAGCTGCGCACCGCTCGAGCCAGCAGTTGAGCCACCTGGGCCCGCGCCTGGGGCGTGCGGAGCTGCTCAATGCCCACCTCAACCAAAACCGCAGCCCCCCCTGCCATCGAGAGCACATACATGGCATCCTGGCTGGTGTTGGCCACAATTCCGGCCGTAGCAAAGCTCTCTGCAACGGCCTGAGCCAGCCGGGCCGCCGAACCCGGTGCCGCCACATAGCGTTCCAGTATGGCCCGCTGGGCAGCCGGGCTGCGCGCTGAAAGCTCGCGGCCTTTCTCCAGCAGCCGCAGGGTTTGGATCTCGGGGTGGCTGAACACCGTTACCTGACTGCCCGGTGCTGCGTGCAGGCTGATAAACACCTGGGCGGTTGAGGCATACTGGGCCCTTGCCAGCAGGGGTACGGCCTGATCCCCGTTGCGGGTCAGCACCACCTCCGCCTGACCCTGCAGCAGCTTTTGCAGTTGCTGAACCACCGAAAGCGTCAGGTCTTTTTCCCGCAAGCTCCCCACCGCCACCCCGGTATCGGCCCCGCCATGCCCGGCATCAAGAACCACCCGCGGCAGCCGTGTCACTGGGCCCCGCTCCACGACAACCTGCTGCGGCAAGAACATCAGGCGGGGTGGGTCGCTGCCCTGGGGCAGGTAGATCTCGGTGCCCCAGCTTTCTTTACTAAAGCTAATGGCCGAGGTAGGGGGGGCGTCCGGCACCTCGGTCACCCCAATCATGGCCAGCCGGGGCGGGTTGTTGGCTAAGAGCCGCACCTGCACATCCCGGTCGAAGCGTAGGATGTAGCGCTCGCTCGAGCCAGCCATGGCCCGCTGCACCTCCAGTAGCCGCGCCGGGCGCAGGGCCAGCACCGGGGCGCCGTAGTCGTTGCGGTAGTAAAGATCCAGCACCCGGGCCAGCTCACGAACCGGCACCCACAGGCTGTCCTGGTTCCGATAAGCGTTGAGCTGTCGCACCGCATCGGCGCCCTGGCTGCTAATGGCAAAGGCGGCAACCCGACTTCCCAGGCTCAGGTACACTTTACCAGTAGCCTCGAGGTAGCCAAGGCCCAGGGCTTCGGCAATAAACCTGGCCGGGCCATAGGCCACCGAATCGCCGCCGGGATAGATGGCCTGGCTCTCCTGCCCGCCCACCAGCAAACGGCCCTCATACTGGGCCCAGGTCAGGCCGAGCAATACTGTTAACACCATCCATATGCGCCGCATCCCAAGTCCAGTCGCTACAGTTTTACTCAGCCTGCATTAGAAGCGCAAGTGTAAAAGGCTACCAGCCCTCGAGCTCCCGGCGCACGGCGAGCTTTTTGTCATCGGCTTTTTTCTGGTAGGCCCGCTTGCCTCGAGCCAGGGCCAGCAACAGCTTGGCCTTGCCCTGCTGGTTGAAATAAATTTTGAGCGGAACCAGGGTGAGCCCCTTCTGCTCAACCCGCGCCTTCAGCTTGTTGAGCTCGTGCCGGTGCAGCAAAAGCTTCCGCAGACGGCGCGGGTCGTGGTTGGTATAGCCGCCCTTTTCGTATGGGGCAATGTAGAGGTTTTCGAGAAAAAGTTCCCCGTTCTGAAACCGTGCAAAGGTGCCGGTAAAATCGACCTGACCGGTTCGAATGGACTTCACCTCGGTGCCCTTAAGGGCCAGGCCGGCTTCGAAGGTCTCCAGTATCTCGTAGTCGTGGCGCGCTTTGCGGTTCTCGAGTCCGGCCATAGGGTTACTCAGTTTACCAGGTTGCCCAGGGGGCTCGAGGGGTTTGTGTGAATATATTCACGATAAATAGAGCTCGTGAAAATCTTATGCATTTACCGCCCCACACGCTTCCACAAAGCGCTGATGAATCCGCAGATCATCGCTCAGCTCGGGGTGAAAAGTGCTGGCCCAGACCCTACCAGAGCGAACCAGCACCGGCGAGCCTTCAAAGCTGGCCAGTACTTCAACCCCCTGACCCACCTCCAGAATGCGGGGGGCCCGGATGAAAAAGGCGGGAAAAGGCCGGTCGAGCCCCTCAACGCTCAGGTCGGCCTCGAAGCTGTCCACCTGGCGCCCATACCCATTGCGCTGAACCGTAATATCCAGGCAGCCCAGGCGGGGCTGGTCGGGAAACTGGGGTATATGTTTGGCCAGCCAGATGGCCCCCGCGCAGGTGCCCCATAAGGCCAGGCTTCCAGCGTGCATACGTGCCCGTATTGCCTCCTCGAGGCCGTACTCCCTGGCCAGCATGCCGATGGTGGTGGACTCCCCACCCGGTACGATCAAGCCTGACAAATCCTCGAGGTGCTGGGGCAGGCGCACCTCCACCGCCTCGACGCCCAGGGCCTCGAGCATCCGCTTGTGCTCGCGCACATCACCTTGAATAGCCAGCACACCAACTTTCACGCTCATGATACTACCCCACCTGCCGCGCAAAGGTAACAACCGCCTGAGCTGGCTGTGATCTTATGTTAGATTTTTCACTATAAAACCCGCTTGTGAATACTTTATTTGATCCAGCCCTGTCAGGCGGGGATCGTTACCAGGCCATGAATTGCACTGTGCTGGCTCTCCTCGCTTTCGGCCTTGAGCAGATGCTTTTCATTTTCCTCGCCCAGGGCCCTCAGCAACCGCTCTCGAGAGACAAACTCGCCCCCCAGCATGTAACAGAAGCCCTGCTTACCCAGCACCACCACATAGCGGAGGCCTTGGTGGTTTCGCACAAAAGTGTTGTGCCGCATAGCGAAACGGTGCATCTTGGCCAGCGCAAGCTGCTCGCGCTCCTGGCGGCGCCGGTTCAGCATAGGAATCAACCAGGTGGCCAGCAAAACCCACGCGGCAGTAACGCCAAAAACCAGCAATCCAAAGGTTTCAGGGCGCATTGTGTTACAAGTATATAATAGTACGTAACGCTTTTTGTAACACAAGCGCAACTTGAACCCAGTCAAAGGCCCCTCACCGCGCGGTGAGGGGCTCATACGCATTTCGGTAGCATCGTTCACTTCGGCAAGCCTAAACGATACTACCGAAAGGCTTTTCTACTCCCTTCGGTCGGCTTGAGTCCTGCACCTCTGACTGTGTCCAAAGAGGCCGGCCTGAAGACTACCAGCCGCGCCTGGCAAGCTTCTCTTCTTCCGAGAGGAAGTCCAGGTTAATGCCCACCATGGGTTCCCCCAGGTCTTCGGAAACCTCGGCCAGCACCTCGGGGTTGTTGTAGTGGGTCACCGCCCGCACGATGGCCCGGGCCCGCTTGCGGGGGTCGCCGGACTTGAAAATCCCGGAGCCCACAAAGACCCCATCCATACCAAGCTGCATCATCAGCGCCGCATCGGCCGGGGTGGCCACGCCACCCGCAGCGAAGTTGACCACTGGAAGGCGTCCGTTCTCATGCACCCAGAGCACCAGCTCGTACGGCGCGCCATGGTTCTTGGCATAGGTCATCAGCTCTTCGCGGGGCATGGCCTGAATTTGGCGGATTGCCCCCAGAACACTGCGGGCATGGCGAACGGCTTCCACCACGTTGCCGGTGCCGGCTTCGCCCTTGGTACGGATCATGGCGGCCCCTTCACCGATGCGCCGCAGGGCTTCTCCAATATCGGTGGCTCCGCAGACGAAAGGCACCTTAAAGGCGTGCTTATCAATGTGGAAGGACTCATCGGCCGGGGTCAGCACCTCGGACTCGTCGATGAAGTCAACCCCCAGGGCCTCGAGGATCTGGGCTTCAACCGTATGTCCAATCCGGCATTTGGCCATCACCGGAATCGAGACCGCGCTCATGATTTCCTTGATCAGTTTGGGATCCGACATGCGCGCGACCCCCCCCTGGGCGCGAATATCTGCCGGCACGCGCTCGAGGGCCATCACCGCCACAGCCCCGGCCTCCTGGGCAATCTCGGCCTGCTGCGCGTTGACCACGTCCATAATCACGCCGCCCTTGAACATTTCAGCGAATCCGGTCTTGATCCGCAGGGTTCCCTTCTCCATAGCTACCTCCAACTGCGTAGAATAACCTTTTTTTATGCGCAATCCCAGTGCCTGGGCTGAAGTTCAGCACCCTAGTCCGACATCCGGGTGCTGACAAAATTGGTGTAAACCACCCCCCGCTTATAAAAAGCGTTGTCCATGACCTTGAGGTGGAAGGGCACGGTGGTCTTGACCCCCGGCCCCTCGATGACCGTTTCGGCCAGGGCCCGCCGCATACGGGCAATCGCCTCTTCGCGGTTTTCGCCGTGCACAATGATCTTGGCTACCAGGGAGTCGTAGTTGGGCGGGATGGTGTAACCAGCGTATAGGTGCGAGTCCACCCGCACGCCCGGGCCACCTGGGAAGTGCAGCGTCTCGATCTTACCGATGCTCGGACGGAAGTCTTTTTCGTAATCCTCGGCATTAATGCGGCACTCGATAGCGTGGCCCTGCAGTTTGATCTCGTCTTGTTGCAGGGTGAACGGCTCCCCCGCAGCGATTTTGATCTGCCACTTGACCAGATCCAGGCCCGAGATCATCTCTGAAACGCAGTGCTCAACCTGGATGCGGGTGTTCATCTCCATAAAGTAGAAGTTGCCATCCGGGTCTACGATGAACTCGAGGGTGCCTGCCCCCTGGTAGTTGACGTATTTGGCTAAGCGCACCCCTGCAGCCAGAATTTCCTGACGCAAAGGCTCCTCCAGACGGCTCGGGGCCTCTTCGATGAGCTTCTGGTTGCGGCGCTGGATGGAACAGTCCCGCTCACCGATGTGCACCACATGGCCCTTACCATCCCCCAGCACCTGCACCTCAACGTGGCGGAAGAGTTCGATGTACTTCTCCAGGATCAGCGATGGGTCGGAAAAGTAGTTCTGGGCCTCGACCTGGGCCTGGGCGAAAGCCGTTTTCATCTCCTCGGAGGAGCGCACCACCTTCTGGCCCCGGCCCCCGCCCCCTGCGCTGGCTTTAAGCAGCACCGGATAGCCGATCTGCTCGGCGGCCTCGAGGGCCTCCTCCACCGAACGCAACACCCCCGTGCCGGGTACGGTGGGCACATTGGACTTCGCCGCAATTTCCCGGCCGCCAGCTTTAGAGCCCAGGCTGTGCATGGACTCGGGGGTCGGGCCTATAAAAACGATGCCGTGGTCGCGGCACATCTCGGCAAACTGGGGATTTTCGGCCAGAAAACCATACCCCGGGTGGATGGCCTCGGCGCCGGAGATGATGGCCGCAGACAGGAGGTTTGGAATGTTGAGGTAGCTCTGGGCGGAGGGCGGAGGGCCGATGCAGATGGCCTCGTCCGCCAGCAAAACCGGCAGGGACTGGCTGTCGGCCTCGCTGTGGGCCACCACCACCTTAACCCCTAGCTCCCTGGCTGCCCGCAAGACCCGTAGAGCAATCTCACCTCGGTTAGCCACCATTATTTTCTTGAACATAGCACCTTCTATTCGTGACTGCTCAGGCCGGTTCGATCAGGAAAAGAACCTGGCCGTACTCGATGGGCTCACCATTGGAAACCAGGATTTTGCGCACCACACCGGACACTTCGCTCTCTATCTCGTTCATGAGCTTCATGGCCTCGATAATGCACAAGACCTGTCCCTTCTTGACCAGATCGCCCTCCTTGACAAAAGGCTCGGCCTCGGGAGAGGGTGCGCGATAGAAAGTACCGACGATGGGAGCTTTTACCTCGACGTATCGGCTGGTGTCCTCCTTGGGCACCTCGGGCTTGGGCGTGGGCGCTGGGGCAGGGGTTTCGGCCTGGGTCTGGACTGGTGATGGGCTCGAGGCCGGCACCGCTTGAGGCTGGATAACCACTGGGGCGGGCGCGGCCACATACTGCACCTCCCCACCTCGCTTGACTGTTAGTTTGTAATCGGGGGTCTCGAGGGTCAGCTCGGCCACCTCGTGTTCTTGCAAGGCTTGGAGGATAGACTTTAGTTCCTTTGCATTCATGACTGCCTCCGAAACAGCACTAACCTGACTAGCTTCCTAAGTAGCCTATAGAAGTATAAAGCCACGGGGTCGGTTTGACCCCGGATGGCCTGGCCCCCGCATGCGCGCTGGATCGCCGCCTCCAACAAAAAACACTTGCCGCAAGGCAAGTGTCAGAAGCAAGCCCTCAAGGTTCAGGCCCGGCCTAGGTATTCCCCGCTGCGGGTATCCACCCGGATGACCTCCCCGGCCTCGACAAACAGCGGCACCTGTACCACGGCCCCGGTCTCGAGGGTGGCGGGCTTGGTGCCACCCGAGACGGTATCACCGCGCACCCCTGGGGGCGTGTCAACGATCTTGAGCTCCACCGAAGCGGGCAGGGTGATATCCAGCGGACGGCCGTTGTACATGGCGCCCTGCACGGTCATTCCTTCTTTGAGGAACTTGGTGGCCTCGGAAATCCCCCGCGGTACGTGGAACTGCTCGTAGGTTTCCAAGTCCATGAATACCAGTTCGTCGCCTTCCGGGTAGAGGTACTGCAGGTCCTTGGTCTCGACGTAGATATCCTCGAGCTTCTCACCGGAGTTGAAGGAGCGCTCGACCGTGGCCCCGGTCTCGAGGTTCCTGAACTTGGCCACCACTTTAGCGCCGCCGCGCCCAATTTTCTGGTGCTGGTACTCAATGCACTGCCACAACGCCCCATCCATTTTGACTTTGGTTCCGTTCCGGAGATCTGTTACGCTGATCATCTACTCCTCCTCGTACCCAAAGCAAAAGTCTACAGGATGAAGCAGCCAAAGAAAAGATGAGGGCGGTGAGGAAACCACCCCCTTTTTCCGGTCTCAGTATTTAGTATATATCTTCGGGCTTTTTCTCCATCTTTCCGGTAAGCCAGTAGATAATGCGCTCCGAGATGTTCTCGAGGTGGTCGCCCAGCCGCTCGTAGCTACGGGCCACCCGGCCTAGCGTCAGCGCCTTGGTAATGGTGCGGGGATCCTCCATCATATAGGTCAGGAGCTCGCGCGAGACCTCTTCGTACAGCGCGTCAATCTCGTCGTCGCGGCGAAACACCTCTTTGGCCGCCTCGATGTCCCGCTCGGCGAACGCCTTTGAGATCAAGTCCAGCATCAGGGCCAGGCGGCGCCCCATATCGGGGAGGGTGATGTAGTTTTTGAGCGGCGGCTCCTTAGCCAGCACAATTACGTCCTCGGCGACGTGAACGGCGTAGTCGGCAGCCCGCTCGAGGTCGGTCAGGGCCTTGATGATGGTAAAGGCAAAGCGCAGATCGGAAGCCACCAGGCTCTGCCGGGCGATCAGGGTGATGGTTCTGGATTCGATCTCCAGCTCCATGGCATCCACCTGCGCATCTTGCGAGATGATCTCCTGCGCCATGTGTGGATTTTGATCGCTAAGCGCCTTGGCGCTTTTCTCGGTCATATCGCGCACCAGCGAGATCATGCGGATGGTCTGCTCGGTGAGCTGGTTGAGTTCCCGGTCTAGAATTTCACGCATATGCACTCTCCGTAGGTCTAGTTTACGCAGGTACCTGGGTTGTTGAGTGGTCTGGGGTGGCCACAGCTCCAATCGGAAAGGTCAGGCCAAAGGCGTTGCCGTCCTCGAGGGCGCGTCCGTAGGCCGTACCGCCCCAGCCCGCGGCCAGCCGGCGCACCAGGGCCAGTCCAAGACCGGTGCCCCGCACGTTGGCCGCATGCATGCCCCGTTGCCCCGCCACGAACAGCCGTTCAAAGTCCTCGAGGGGCTGGCCCCGGTTGCGAACCTCGAGCCACACCCCCTGGTTGTTCTGGCCGCTCTCCACAACGATTTCCGAGCCCACCCCGTACTTGATGGCGTTGTCAAGCAGGTTGAGCAGGGCCTGGTACACCGCGTCCGGGTTGGCCCAGACGGTATGGGGTATCTGCCAGCGAATCCAGGCCGACTTTTGTGCAAGCTGAGGCGCCAAAAAACGCTCCAGGCGGCCTTGCAATTCCTCGAGGGCAAAGGTTCGGTTCTGCGAAGGGCGGCGGTTGAGGGGGAGATCCTCGACCAGCCGGCGCAGGCGCTGGGTTTCCTGGTATAGCAACTGCAGGGCTTCCTGGGCTTCGGGCCCCGAGAGGCCATTCTGCAGCGCCTCCAGCAGCGAAAGCATCCCGGCCACCGGGGTGCGAAACTCATGGGCCAGTACCCGGCTGGACTCCTCGAGCACCTCGGCCCGCTGCTGCTCGTCGGTTTTATCCCAGAGCAGCAGCACGCCCGGAACCGCCTTGACCCAGAGGGTGCGGTTGCGGGTCTCGAGGGTGGCCTCCCCGCCCACCCGGCACAGCGCCTCGAGCTTGTGATCCCGCAAGGCTAGCAGCAGTGAGCGGCCCAGCACCTTATCGCGCTCCACCTCCAGCAGTCGGGCCGCTACCGGGTTGAGGTAAACCACCCGGCCTTCTGCGTGAACGACCACCCCCTCGCGGGCTGTCTCCCAAGCCGCCTGCAAGAGGGTCTCCATCACCACATTACTCCCTAAACCGGTAACCAACCCCGCGGAGGGTCTCCAGGAAACGTGGGGCCTTGGGGTCTTCACTCAGTTTATCGCGCAGTTGGGCAATGTGCTGATCCACCGTTCGGGCCGTACCCAAAAACTCCTGACCCCAGACCCGCTCGAGCAGCTCTTCGCGGGTATAAACCCGCCCTGGGTGCCGCGCCAAAAAGGCCAGCAGTTCAAACTCCCGCCGGGTGAGCTCGAGGCTGTGACCATCCAAAAACGCCTGGTGCCGCTCCAGGTCGAGGCTCAGGGCCCCGCGCTCGAGGCGACCGCTCTTGCCTACCCGGCGCAGCAGGGCCTGCACCCGCGCGATAAGCTCAGGGGTGGAGAAGGGCTTTGTCAGGTAATCGTCAGCTCCGCGGGTCAGACCCTCCACGCGATCCTCCTCACCGGCCCGGGCGGTAAGCATCAACACCGGTAGTTGCTCATAGCGCCCATCGCGACGCAGGCGCTCCAGCAGGCGCAAACCGGGTTCGTCCGGCAGCATCCAGTCCAGTATGACCAGATCGGCGGCTGGCATCTTCTCCCAGGCTTCCGCAGCCGTGGCTGCTTCCAGCACCTGATGCCCGGCCTTCGAAAGTGAAAGGCGGAGCCCCAGCCGCACAGAGGGTTCGTCCTCGACCAGCAGCAGTTTCGACATCCCTATTTAGTGTAGCCGTGATTTGGTCAGCTAAATGTCATGAGGCCTTTAGAGCCTAAAAAAACCAATCAAGTGTACGGACGGGGGCTGGAGGCCCAGCAACCTCATCTGGCTGGCTAGCTGGCCCCGGTGAAAATGGGCGTGGCTGATAAAGTGCAGGACAATCTCGGCCACAGTGTTGGTGGCAGTTCCGCCCGAATAGGTGTAGGTGATGCGGGCATCTGGGTCGGCGTGCTCGAGCCAGTCTTGCCGTTCAGCGGCTATCTGTTGCCAGAGGCCATACAAACCCTCGAGGTCGGCCGGATGGGCTGGGGCTGGCATGGGCGCGCGGCCCCGCAACCGCTCGAGCCAGGCGGCCTCAGCCCAGACCATATGGGCCGTGGTCGCTGATAGGCTGGGAAACGAGCCGCCCACCGCTTGTCGCGCCTGCTGCGGAGAAAGGGTCAGCAAGGCTGGCCACCACTGGGCCCACAACCAGTCGTGGGCGGCTATGATGCGCTTGAGCTCTGCTTTATCCATGGTCTATCAGCATACAAAAAACCCCACCCGAGGGTGGGGGTCTGGGATGCCAGCGACTAGCGCTTGCTGTACTGCGGGGCCCTACGGGCTTTGTGCTTACCGTATTTCTTACGCTCCACCTCGCGCGGGTCACGGGACAGCAACCCGGCCGGCTTGAGCTTGGGCCGCAGATCGCTGTTGTAGTTGACCAGGGCCCGGGCGATGCCGAGCTGAATAGCATCCACCTGGCCGGCCTTCCCACCACCGCGCACGGTAATGAAAGCATCGAAGCGGTTGGTAGCATCAGCCCGGCGCAGGGGCTCGAGGGCCGTTACGGCCTTAACCAGACCACCAAAGTAGTCGGTGAAAGGAACGCCGTTAATCTCAACTTTACCGCTGCCAGGGCGCAAGAACACCCGGGCCACACTGGTCTTGCGGCGGCCCGTTCCGTAGTACTGTTCCATTATTCAACCTCCATCTTTACAGGCTTCTGGGCCGCATGGGGGTGGGTGGCTCCGGCGTAAACCTTCAAGCGGCGGAACATGATGTTACCGAGGGTGCCTTTGGGGAGCATGCCCTTAACCGCGTGCTCCACCGCCTTGACCGGCTTTTCGGCCAGCATCACAGCAGCCACGGTTCGCTTCAGGCCGCCGGGGTAACCGGAGTAGCGGGTATAGACCTTGGTTCGGGGTTTGGAGCCCGTCAGCACCACCTTATCCGCGTTGATCACCACCACGCAGTCGCCCATGGCCATGTTGGGGGTGAAGTCGGGTTTGTGCTTGCCACGCAGTATTGCAGCAATTTTTGAAGCCACCCGACCAATGGGCTGGCCTGCGGCATCGATGAGCACCCAGCCGGGTTCTTTGGGTTCAGGCACGTAGGTCTTGAACACTGCTGTCTCCATTTTGCGCCAGCGCCTACCAACGCTGTCGCGAACTGTGATTTGCCTTTGTTTGGGTGGCTCGGGGCGACCAGCCCAAAAAAGGCACCAGCGAGGAGTATAGCACAGCGTTTTAGCGCTTTGCAATCTATGCGGCTCAGGGCGCGCTTTTCATATTCCACCTCATTCTGAGGGGCCCAAAAGGCGTAACGTAGTGGAGAGGAGGTTTACTTATGGCAACCAAGCTCGGCGAGAAAGAGATCGAAAACGCTTTGAAAAACCTGCCCGGATGGCAGCTCACGCAGGGTCGGATCGAAAAGACTTATAAGTTCGATTCCTACGCCCATGGGGTCAGTTTTGCTGTCAGGGTGGCGCTGCTGGCGGAAAAAACCAACCACCACCCCGATAGCCTGGAAATCATGTGGGGCCGGGTTAAGGTGGCCTACGTAACGCACTCGGCAGGGGGGGTGACGCCGCTCGACCTCGAGGCCGCCGCGCAGGTAGACGCCCTGGCCTAAGGCGTGGCCTGGTTGGACGGTGAGCCGATACGTTTTTTTGGGCCAGAACCTAGTAGACTAGGAAATCGTGAGTATGGAACGGTCTATCGATAGTTCGAATCTGGCTTTCCTCGAGGCGCTGTACCAGGAGTACGAAAAAAACCCGGCCTCCATTCCGGCGGAGTGGGCGAGTTATTTCCAGAAGGTTCAGCTCGAGCCCACCAGCAATGGCCTAGCGGAACGACAACCGATCCACGAGGCCTCGCTTGCTGAGCTGGCCTCGTTTTTTTTGCGGGCTGTGCGTTTCCTGCGCACCTACCGTGAGCGGGGGCATCTGATTGCCCGCATAGACCCCCTGGGACGGGAACGCCGCACACCCCCCGAGCTCGATCCCAGCTTCTTTGGGCTGAGCGAGGCCGACCTCGACCGGCCCATCCCCGCCGAGCTGGGGGCCCCAACGCTGCGAGCCGTGCTGGAACAGTACAAGGCCCGCTACGGGGGCACGGTGGGTATTGAGTACGGCCACCTCGACGATCCGGTGGTGCGCAACTGGATTGAGGCCCGCCTGGCCTCCGGCTTTCCAAAGCCCACCCCCGAGCAGAAAAAAAACATCCACCAGCGCCTGATGCAGGCCACACTTTTTGAGGAGTTCCTGCAGAAGAAGTACCTGGGCGCCAAAACCTTTAGCCTCGAGGGCACCGAGTCGCTGATACCCCTTCTGGACATCGCCCTCGAGAATGCCGCCCGGCAGGGGGTGGTGGAGGTGGTGATGGGCATGGCCCACCGGGGCCGCCTGAACGTACTTGCCAACGTGGTCAAAAAACCCATGCGGGATATCTTCCTGGAGTTTGAAGAGCACTTCCCCGAGGGCTACCACGGCGATGTGAAGTACCACCTGGGCTATTCCAACGATATCGAGACCCCTTACGGCAAGCTGCATCTGTCGCTCAATTTCAACCCCTCCCACCTGGAGTTTGTGGCCCCGGTAGCCATGGGCCGCACCCGCGCCAAGCAAGATCGCTTTGGGGATGTCAAGCGCGAAAAAGGCATGCTTTTGCTGGTGCACGGCGATGCTGCTTTTATCGGGGAAGGCATCGTGCAGGAGACGCTCAATATCTCCGGACTGCCCGCCTACACGGTGGGCGGGGCGCTGCATATCATCCTGAACAACCAGGTGGGCTTCACCACCGAACCCCACGAGTACACCGCCGGGCGTTACTCCACCGAGATCGCCAAGATGGTGGAATCCCCCATCTTCCACGTCAACGCCGAAGACCCCGAGGCCCTGGTGGGCGTGGTGGCCCTGGCCATGGACTTCCGTAAGGAGTTCAAGCGGGACGTTTTCATCGACCTGATTGGTTACCGCAAGCGCGGCCACAACGAAACCGACGAGCCAAGCTTCACCCAGCCCGACATGTACCGCCGCATCGCGGCCAAGAAGCCCCTGTACCTGAGCTACCAGGCCAAGCTCGAGCAGGAAGGCCTGTGCACCCCCGAAAGCTGCGAAGCCCTGGCCAAGCAGTATCAGGACACCCTCGAGGCCGCCTTCTCGGGGGCCCGACGGGAGCCCACCCCCACCCGCCCTCCTGCCGGGGGTGGGGTCTGGAAAGGCTATCTGGGCGGCCCGGAGGAAGGGGTTCCCGACCCCGAGACCGGGGTGGCCGCAGAAAAGCTCGCGGCCCTGATGGAGGGGCTTACCCGCCTGCCCGAGGGTTTCCAGCTACACCCCAAGCTGGTGCGGTTTGTGGAAGCCCGGCGTGAGATGGGGCTGAACAAGCGTCCGCTGGACTGGGCCGCCGCCGAGATGCTGGCCTTCGCTTCGCTGGCGGTGGAGGGGCACCGGGTGCGCATCTCCGGGCAGGATGTGGTGCGGGGAACCTTTACCCAGCGCCACGGCGGTTACACCGACCATATCACCGGGGAGCGGTATATCCCAGCCAATCACCTGGCTGAAGGGCAGGCCCCGGTAGAGCTGTACAACTCGGCCCTCTCGGAAGCGGGGGTGCTGGGCTTCGAGTACGGCTACAGCCTGGATATGCCCGAGGCCCTGGTGGCCTGGGAGGCCCAGTACGGCGACTTCGTCAACACCGCCCAGGTGATTATCGACCAGTTTATCGCCTCGGCCGAGGCCAAGTGGAGCCGCCTTTCGGGCATCGTAATGCTGCTCCCGCACGGTATGGAGGGGGGCGGCCCCGAGCACAGCAGCGCCCGCCTCGAGCGCTTCTTGCAGCTCTGCTCCAACGACAACATGCAGGTCACCTACCCCACCACCCCAGCCCAGTACTTCCACCTGCTGCGCCGCCAGGTGGTGCGGCCCTGGCGCAAACCCCTCATTGTGATGACCCCCAAGAGCCTCCTGCGCAACCCCGATGCGGTCTCCCGCCTCGAGGAACTGGCACAAGGTCGGTTCCAGCGCGTACTGGCCGGCACGCCCAACAGCAAAGCCAAGCGGGTCATACTCTGTTCGGGCAAGGTTTTCTACGACCTCGAGGCCGCCCGCAAGGCCGCCCAGAAAGACGACGTGGACATCATTCGCCTCGAGCAGCTCTACCCCTTTCCGAATAAGGAGCTCGAGGCCGCCCTGGCCCCCTACCCCGAGTCAACCGAGGTGGTCTGGGTGCAGGAGGAACCCGCCAACATGGGGGCCTGGTGGTTTATCCGCGCCCGCTTCGGTGACCGCATGTTTGGGCATCCGCTGCACGTGGTGGCCCGACCCGAGTCCAGCAGTCCGGCGGTGGGCTCCAAAAAAGTACACGATAAAGAGCAGCAGGCGATCGTTTCGGCGGCCCTAGGGCTCTAGGAGAACCAGATAAGGTAAAGTTGCTCAGCTTGAGTGGAGATAGTATGGCCTTAGAACTGAAAATACCTGCAGTTGGCGAGTCCATCACCGAAGTTGAGATTGGTCAGTGGCTTAAGAAGGAAGGGGACACGGTTAAGGTTGATGAGCCCCTGGTGGAACTGGTTACCGATAAAGCCACCCTCGAGCTGCCCGCACCGGTGGCCGGGCGGCTGACCAAAATCCTCATCCCCAGTGGACAGGCCAAGGTGGGCGATGTGGTAGCCCTGCTGGAAGAAGGCGCCGCCGAAGCCTCGAGCGGCGCCCCCAGCCAGAGCACCCCGGCCCCCAGCCAGGCCGCGGCCACCGAGAGCAAGGTGATGCCG
>Ga0116210_1000029_pt1 | contig 125982 bp, 88 predicted proteins | sample TshhotsprinmetaG_FD_94483 | JGI IMG/M metagenome (GOLD analysis project Ga0116210, IMG submission 94483) | Hot spring microbial communities from South Africa to study Microbial Dark Matter (Phase II) - Tshipise hot spring metaG | ecosystem: Environmental > Aquatic > Thermal springs > Hot... | reverse complement strand
TCCCCCAACCATGACAACCGATGCCCAAGTCCCATCCACACGCACACGGGAAAATCCCAGTTATCTGCCGCTAGCAGTCTCCGCTAAAGATTCCATCCAGACGCACACAGGGAAATTATTAAGCCAAAATCAAGATGTCGACATCGGCCCCCGGGCATCAGTTCAATCCCCACCCTCGACCTCACCAACAATCAACCGTTCATAAACAGCGGCAAAAACTTGGTACTCATCCTAACAAACCTCAATGACCTCACCCCCAAGCTCCGCGATTGTAAAGGAGAGCGGGCCAACTCGCTACAATCGCGGGGCGGTTTTTTGCAAGATTTTCCGGGGAATTACGGAAACGATTCAGCACGATGTGCACCTTCGGAAAAGATTTGCCAGAATCCCCACTTTTTGCAGTAACAGAAGAATAGTCATACTGGCATGCAAAAATAAACAATCCGGATCCAGGGATGTCTATATCCCTGAGCATTCTTGGTTGGAGCTATCCAGCACAAAGCTGAAAACTGGATGATCAAGCTAAGCGGAATAATGATGGTTTATGTCGCAGTGCTCTTTTCGAGAACGAGAACCGGATGAGCTCTTAACGTGAAAAATACTCGAAGAAAAATACTCGGAAAGGCTAAGACGCTCAAATGCGCATCGCTTGAACGCGGCGGCTCAAATCGCCGTATATTTTCCCGAATTGCAAGTACATGCGAAATACCGATATAAAAAATCCATAACGACTTTTGGAGTGATGTTGATAACCATTCCTGGGTTGAAGCGAAAGGGTAGAAGAAAAACCAACAAGTGCCTAACTCTTCTGAAGCAGATCACTTATTTTTCCTTCTACTTGCCACTAACCCCGCTTTTGGATTGAACCCACAATGAGCTAAGGCGCGCCAAGCCTTGCTAACTCAGCACTGCCGAGTTACGAAATTCGCACCAATATAATTAACACTTATACTTAGAAGATTATAGAACTTATACTTTACCATTCAAAGGTCATATTTGACGACATGATGAGCGTTCTATACGGCGACACAATGCCAGTGACAAGTCATTATTATTGATGGGACAGGATTGCTATTTTATCGACTGGTCTGCGATTTCTTTCGCGCGTCACCCCCCGGATTTAATTGAGCAAATTATTAGCAAATTAATCAGGAAATCTAGTTAACAGAGTTATTCAGATAACTCAAGTCCTGAAAAAGTATCTTTGCATCTTTAGTATATTTGTATCTTTTTCTAAATAGGAAAAGATACGGAGATAGGAGATAGGAGAAGTGTATCGCGCGACCGATTGAGATGGTCGTTGACTTCCGAGAGAAAGTCGGCTAATTCTCTAAGCGAACGAACCAATGCTTCTCTACGCAACCGAAGTATTGCCTAATAAGCCAAACTACTCCCGCGATTTACCCCCGAAAAGCCTTGGGACGTTCCGAACGACCCCTAAGAGCTGTCTGCCCCCATAGTACCAACTTTCGGCGCGCCGCTGCCCGCGAACGCAACGGTTCACCCGAGCCGCCTTAGCCCTGTCATACAATTGTGCAAATGCTTCCCGTAAAAAATTATGTCCTTCAGATTCTTCTAATCCGCGAAACTCCCCTACCACCACGGGCACATGTTCGGATAGTTCGAGCAACTCCCTTACACGGCTGATCCATCGCTCACGATACTCTCCAGGATCACCAAGGCTCCCTACAGATTCCGAACTTTCCCGGGAGCCTTTCGACACTTGCCCCGCATCAAGACTAGCAGGTCCTGGTTGCGTGACAACTACCGCAAGAGGCGCATGAACGCGCTCCGGATGGTTCACCTGGTCTTGTCGAATATTCCTAAGAAGAGCGGCCTCAACCTCCCAATCTGCTGCATTTCCCGGGATAACCAGCAGCAAAAGATCGGCGTTTTGAACCTCCGAATAAAGGTGTCTCCAAACCCGAGTGGGGGCTTTTGCAGGATCGAACCCCGGCGGTTCGATCAAAAGAACCGGTGAATGTCCCTTGACGTCGTGCCAAGCATACGTCTGAGTTTTGGCCCGGCTACCCCCTACCCCGACCGGAGCTTTAACCTCATCCAACAGCACATTGATGACGCTCGACTTTCCCGCACCAACACGTCCGAATACCACTACCCGCAGCGGTTCTTGATTTAGCCGCTCCTCCCACTCGACGGCTTGCTCCCAATCTTTTTGCGACTTCGGGCTGCGAAATGCCTTCGCACCCTCTTGATCGAGAGTGATATGCCCGCCATACAACATGATCGCATAGTAACCCATCCTCCGCACGATATAACCAGCTAGCCAGCGCTGGATAGCCGCCACGGATTTCTCCTGCAACTTTGCGAACACCAAGTCGCGGAAAAATCTCAGCAACCCTAGTCCCGGGTTCACGCCTAGTTGTGCCCACTTATACGCCTGGTAAGCATACTGACCATACGAGGCCATCTGCTTCATGCGAAGCAAATCGCCTACAGTCAGAAGGTGCGAAAAGGGAAATTGCTCTTGAAGCACACCCCGCAAATCCTGAGCCACCCGCTCCACCACTGCCAAAATGTACGGAGCCGGCACTTCCAAGATGGGTTGGTTGGATCGGGGGTGGTAGTGCCGCGCTACCACTTCGAAAACTTCCTGTCCTACTTGCTGCCAAACCAGCAAATCGTCCAGGGGAAAGGGAGCCTTTTCTTTCTCTAAAGCGATTTTTTCGACTTCGCCCCAAATCGCGTGGTCCCGCGGCGGCCACTCCAGGGGTGGCTGCGTCTGCGGACCCGGAAAAACCTGCGGATTCCTGTGTAACCGCTTTGCCAAGATCGATCCTAGCGTCCCCAAGACAATGGCGGCAACGAACCAATGGGCAAACCAACCCTGAGCTCCGAACCAGATGCACCCCGCGACTAACAGGGCGAACGTCGGCCCCAAAAAACAGATCGCCACAAGCAGCCAGCCGATGATGAGCCATGATTTTCGCGATCGGCGGTGACTAGTGCCGCCTTTACAAACCCGCTCCGCCGATCGCAGCCCCTCTTCGGCGCCCCTTGACGAGGGGGGTTGCGACTGAGTGGAAAAAACGCTTTTAATCCAGCCCAAGTTCATTGCCCCTTTCCTTAAGCAGGTATTATCGCCCCGGAGCGTACTTCAATTGCGTAAATGAAAGAAATGGGGAAATTTCTTACTTTGTTGTTGCTCTGAAGAAAAAGGGTATCCCCCCCAAAATCGTATTGATAACTCACAAATTATTGTACGCAACCCCCACACCTAGATCTTCCCAATGGAAGCTCGGAAGCGAAGTCGGTTACCGTTTTATTTTGGGTTTACTTCGGGACGGCAATCGCTCACGACTTACAAGAAATTCTTTGTATCTACCAACTTGCGAGAAATTCTTTGCGATGACCAACTTGAATCTAGGGGAAGTATACGTGCCGCAATGCCGAGGAGTTAAACGATTCCGCCAACGTTCAAACGGTTCCAGTGCTTATCTCGGCAACCAATTTCTCAGAAGTAATTAAACGTACGCCTGCACCGCGCATCTGATCCAAGGCTTTTGCCACGTCACTGGGCTCGACATTCACTCCCCGGCACGCTTCGGCGATTAGCCACGTCTCGAAACCAAGCTCGAGGGCATCCAAGGCGGTGTATTTGACGCAATAATCAGTGGCAAGTCCCGTGATATAAACCCTCCGGATACCTCGCTCCTTCAACTCCCTTTCCAACCCCGTCGACCGCCGCCTCGCATTGTCGAAAAAACCGCTATAGCTATCTATCTCCGAGTCCGTTCCCTTGTAGATCGTGAGATGAATCTTGCCCCGGTTTAACTCCGGGTGGAGATCCGCCCCGAACGTCCCCTGCACACAGTGTTCGGGCCAAAGAATCTGCTTTAGCCCGCCAACCTCGATGATATCGCCGACTTTGTGGCCCGGGTGATTGCTCGCAAAGCTCACGTGATTCCGGGGGTGCCAATCCTGAGTTGCCACCACGAGAGGGAAACACCCCATCAACCGATTAATGATGGGAACAATCTCGTCCCCGCCGGGCACAGGCAAGCTTCCCCCCCCACAAAAATCGTTTTGAAGATCCACGATGATAAGCGCGGAATTCTCTTGCATCGCTTTCGCTAACAGTTGTCCAAAGTTGCTTCCAATTCAGGATCGCTCCTCACCATCGCTCCGGTAAAACCCGCCGTCGTGGCCTTCGGTCGATCCAATTCAAGATTATTTGCCCGGGATAATCCCACGCCCACAGGGGGAGTTTCAAGGGACGAACGACGCAGCAAGCCAACAAGCACACCCGACCTTGCGCACCGGCGGATGTTTACGTCGCAGTCTAGATTGCAATTTAAAGGAACCTAAGCCAAAGAAAAGAACAACGGGGGAAGGTTCTTCGGCCCGAGCCGCATCGACGAAGTAAGCTTAGGACCCTCCAATTTGAACGACGAATTTAAAAGTGCCGGAGGTGGGAGTTGAACCCACACGACCCGAAGGCCACTGGATTTTGAGTCCAGCGCGTCTGCCATTCCGCCACTCCGGCCCATTCCCGAATTTTAGCCTCTCTTGAAAGTGTCCCTAAAAAGCCAATTGGGCTCAAGCCCCTTTGGAAGCCAAAACGCTCGTTCCAGGGGCCGGAACAACCCACTTTTCACTCAACTTCAGCCGGCAGCCCGACTTGGGAAGGATCTACCTTTTAGGAAAACAAGTGCCCCAAAATTTTCCTACTTTAGGCGTTTAAATCAATTCAACCTCTAAATTCGCGCTATGCCGAACCGTAACTTTGTCACCGAAAACCGGCTCAAGGTGTCGTCGTCATCAAAAAATATCGCAGCCCTGCCATAATTTAGGTCTTAAGGCTCTATAAAACTAAGGGTTCGGCGAAAAGTTCCTTTGCAAATCTTTTGTTCTTTGAAGGTGAAATTCGAAAAGGAGAACCAATCATTTCATTTCAGAAGCTAACCAACCGCAGACACAAAATTTTTACTATTTTCTCATTTTTCTTACTTTTCTTCCCGTCAACAACTGCTTTTTTAAAAATCTGCCATCTTGTAACCAATCTTTCACGTTTTCGGAGTTCATTTATCGATTTAGCTTTCCATCGGTTTCCCAAAGGCCTTAACCAGGGTCTTCGCAACGAAAACCCGGTCTTAAGAAATAGAAAAACTTATATCCAGGCAAGGTAAAATCAAACAAATATTGATATTGATTGTTATTGAGGCTTACTGCCGCACAAATTTGATATTAAATGAACTTATATACCACACTTAAAACCTATAATCGCTAGACGTGCCTCTCCCATGCAAAAGTTTTAGTCGCCCCTCTTTGACCCTGGGCAACGCGTTCCTCTCAGAGGTCCCCTTACCTCGAAAATTTGCTGCTATACGTAAAAAAGACTCTCTCAGGAAGCACTGCCTCCCGCAAGTTCTCGCGGACAACTAGGAATCGCGGAGGTTGTGGCTCTCGGAGCCGCACCTTAGATCCCCGCATTTGTCGTTATGATTGCCCTGGAATCCACAATTTCTTTTGTTCAGGATCTCTCACCCCCTCGGGTAACCATAGTGATTCAGAAGGTCGCTCGGCGGTTGTAACGCCGTCGTGCCTCTCCCCCTCACCCTCGGAAATCAAAGCCCCAGGGGCCACCCGTTCCGTGCCATATTCGCGAAGCCATTCGACCAATGTCCCATCCGGATTCATAAAGCCCAGCTTTCGCAAGACTTCTGTAACTATGACCTCAAAGGTGGGATCACCCCCTCGGGATCGCCAAAGGCGCCTAAAACGTTCGGCAAATTCACTGCGGTGTAAATGTAAGCCGTCCCACACCATGCGGCTAATTTCAGCAAAAAGCGATTTTCTAACAGCAGAATCTTCATGGGGTTCGAGAGCCAGCAGCAATTGCTGATGCTCTTCAGCACTCAGGTAGGACGGAAGGTCAAAGTACACCTTCCCGACCAATCCTTGCGAATACGCTGCCCCGAATAGCAAATGCGGAAAACGCCGCAAAATCGGAGCTGCCAGCGGAATTAACGAACCGGTCAACGGCTTACTGAGGAATTTTAGTAAATCGGTCGACTCACGCTCGGAAAGTTCCTCCCCGTCTAGCCGCTCTAAATGAATCGGCGGGACTTGCCGCACGGTTTTCCCGTTTAAGCGCAGCTTTTGGGGCTGGGGGAGATTCCACTCTGGGAAAAGCGCCGAGAACTCCTCGAATTGCCATTTCAGATTCCGCTCGATGAGTCGCACCATAGCAATCACCCTGGCCCTGAGCCGGGGATGATCAATCGCCTCTCGAGGTGACAAACCCTCTAAGAAAGGATGCGGAAGATTTGCCCAAACCTGCCTGTAAAAATCCTCATAGAATCTCAGCGAAAAAGGAACGACCGAAAGACTAAGTCGCATTCTTGACGGAACCAACGCATCCGGCTGGGCCCACTCGGTGGCATAGAGGTCCGTCCGTTCAAAGGTGGCCGTTCGGACAAGATTCTCCCCGAAAGTTTCTTGCACCCAAACAACGACCCGATCGAACTGATCCTCTCGTACAAAATGAGTGCGGAAGTGACACAAGCCGTTCTCTGACCCCAGGTTGGTCATCGCGGCGACAATTTGCGGAAGATTTTCATCGCATTTTCCCGCCAACGCGAGTTTTAAGTTCTCAATAGAATCACTGCACACGACCACTCGCAGGATGGATCCTATGTTGGTCACTTGTTGAACCCCGGGCCGCGAAATTAAGAGGAGACGATTTTGATTCGGCAATTGTTCGGCTGAGGCATCCTCACGAATCCAAATTTCAATACCGCGACGGGAGTTCACACTTGCCCACGGGACCAAACAGGCATATTGAACTACTGTATATCCGTCTACCAAGTCATCGAAAGATTCTTCTGGATCGGCGTAGCGCTCCATAGCCCTATGAGCTTTCTCAGCGGCACCGGCCCAGCTATACATTACGCCAAGGTTCCACCAAAGCCTCCTCTCTTGAGGGAATTGTTCAGCCAGCTTCTCCGCACACTCAAGGGCTGAGAATAGCCGCCCCGAATCTAAAAAACCCTTGATCTTTTTCATCTCCGCCGCGTAAGGAGCACTCTTTCGAGTGGGCAATAAACGGATCAACGATCGTTCCAAAAGCCGGAGAGGAATCTCAATGAGCTTCTCATTTCTACGGCCTAAGGGGATTTTTTCTAGCCCAAAGAGTCGTCTGAATACGCAGCTCGCCCATAAACTGCTTCCATCGGCTCTTTTGCCGATGTTTTCAAGAGCCGGAGAAAAGCAGACGGGCAGGGACTCTTTAGGTAAATCGGCTTCTAATACCCTGCACAAGGCACCGATAGCCGCGGGCAGATTAGTCTCATACGCAAGCCACTCAGCCTCGAGAGCCCGCGTTGCTGGAAGATCGGGAGCGGACTGTTTTAAGCTTTCGTAACTCGGGTACCAACCGGCATGATCCCCCAAAATCAAAGCAGGCAGGGACTGTAGCGCGAGGAGGCAAGGCCGAGGACCGTGTTTCTTGATTTGTTGTCGAATCGCTTGTTCCGCTGCTCGAGGTTGCCGACCATGAATGGCACGGACAATCCTCTCGATTTCAGGCAGTAATTGTCGACAACACGATTTGACAAGCTTCCCTGTACCCGCCGGACAAACAAGCTGCTCCATAAATCATCATCCTTACTAGGGCCGAGATCCTCGACCTGCTTCAAACTCCTCGTTCAGCTTTATAAACAAAGAACAAGGCGGACCGTTTGAGGACCCGAAAAAACTCCCCCCTCTCTCCGTAAAAATTCGCTGCAGCTGGGAGATTCGCAGAGCCCTTACCACATCCTTCTGGCTCCAAGAGGAGCCCCCGAGCTTTCAGCATTTGTGCCCAAAATTTTGCACTGAGCCGGTAAAGCGCCTACACATTATGCCCCATTAATCACCCGATTGGCTAGTCATCCGAATATCACGTTACCCCTGGATGATCAATCGGATCATCGATTAATCGGATCATCTCCCGATAGGCTGCCCGCCTTTTTTTAAGCTGCATTGGTGATCCGCCAAAAGCTGCCTGTCAAAAAGGCGACACAAACATCTAGGAAGGTTGAAGGCGAAACACATAAAAGAAAGCAACACACAAAGAAGGAACACTCACAAAAGAAAGGAAGACGCACGGCAACACGGACAAAAGCAAGACACATGGCAACACACAAAAAGGAAGAAAAAAGCAACCCCAAATGGCAAGGCAAATAGCCAAACAAATGAGAGCTTATTGCGACGGTCCCACCGCTTCAAAAGTGCTCCTGCGTGAGAAAGGTGTGTGGTAATGCAAATCACTGATCGAAGAAGACCGTTTTCGCGTGCATTAACGGAGAGAAAATTTGGGCAAACATCACGCGGATCAGAGCGGTCATGTCCATTAGAAATGCGTCGCTCGGTCTTCCCCCAGTTGAGCTTCGCGCTTGCCCGGATTAGTAAGCCCTTCAGGCTTGCCTAAGGCGGCTTAATTCGCGCCATAACCGGGCACTGGTTCGTATTCCCCTGTGAAAATCGGCCAGTGAGAAACGTTCATTAGGACTATGGGCATTATCGTCCTCTTGGCCCCAGCCCAGCAGTAACACATCAACTTTAAGGACTTGATGCAACTTGGAGACGATCGGTATGGAGCCGCCCGAACGCACAAAAATAGGCGGCCGCCCGAAGCCGTGCTCAATCGCCGCTCGCGCAGCATCGAAGTACGGGCTGTCTAAACTGACCACCATGCCCGGCGAGCTTGCCAACTGGGTTAACTCCATTCGCACCCCCGGTGGGCAAAGCTCCTGGAGAAAAGTCTCTAATGACCGGGTAATTTCCTCGGGTTCTTGATCCGGCACCAAGCGAAAGCTGAATTTCGCCGAAGCCATGCGAGGGATGATGGTCTTCGCCCCAGGTCCCTGATACCCGGCTGTAAGCCCCGAGATATCAAAAGCAGGACGTGTCCAGCACCGCTCCAAAGGCGTATAACCGGCTTCGCCCCAGCCTCCATCGACCCCTAATTGAGACCAGTATTCTTTCTCGTCGAATGGCAAAAGCGATAGCTGCGTCCGTTCTCGGTCCGAGAGCCCCAGCACGCGGTCATAGAACCCAGGGACCTGAATCTTGCCGCGCTCATCTACGATCTGAGCAAGCATTTTTGCCAAGACGTTTGCAGAGTTGGTCACAGCACCTCCGTAAGAGCCGGAATGGAGATCACGATTGGGACCGTGGATTTTTAGTTCATAGTAGGCGATACCACGCAAGCCGTAGGTGATTGCCGGCTGACCCGGTGCAAATTGAGCGGTGTCACTAATAACGATGCAATCGCAGGCAAGCTGCTCTACATCCGAATCAAGAAACTGAGCCAAACCGGCACTTCCAACCTCCTCTTCACCTTCGATTAAGAATTTAACTTGGATGGGAAGCCGTCCTTCAGTCGCCAACCAAGCTTCGGTGCTGAGGATATGAGTAAGAAGCTGACCTTTATCGTCACTTGCTCCCCGGGCATAAACGTAGCCGTCGCGCTTTGTGGGTTCAAAAGGAGGCGAAAGCCATTCTGAAAGCGGATCTACCGGTTGGACATCATAGTGGCCGTAGACCAAGACGGTGGTCATGCCCGGCACGGGCGGGGATTCGGCGTAAACGAGCGGATTGCCTGCTGTAGGAATCAGCCGTGAATTCAGACCCAGCCGCGATAGCAGGTCCGCTAACCACTGGGCGGCGGCCGCGATGTCGGCTTTTCGCACCGGATCGGCGCTAACGGTGGGTATTCGCAAGAATTCGAAGAGAGTTGATTCGAATTTCGAGGCATGCTTTTTCAGATACTGTTCGATTAATGGCATGACAAATTGCTTCCCCAGAGTTCCCGGCAGCCTGAGTGCCCCCTCAAAAGAGGATCCATGCGGCGTCCATTTGCCTTTCACCGCGGTGCGGCGAACGGATCACAGATAGTCTGACAACGGTGCGGTGCGAAGTCGCCCCTCCCGGCCGGCCTCCGGTTGTCCCCAATGCTTCCCCTAAAGATTCGTCTGAAATACGGCGGCTTATTAAGCGGCTTATTAAACGATACTCGATAGCCAATATATGATAGTCGGTAGCCAATCCCGGTGACATACGATGCCCAATTGCCGGCGACCTGGCCGCGGCTTCTGAGACGTGCGGGCCAATACAAATCAAACTTTTAAAACTTCAAAAAGGGTGATTAGATAATCCAGTAAAGCTAGCAACTTTGCTAACGTATTCCCGAGTCGCACCACCAAGGGCTGGTGAAAGCCTGGCAAACCGACCCACCGGGTGGGGGCTTAAAAAGCCGGAGCGAAAAATCAAAATCAATAAAAAGCCGGAGCGAAAAATCAAAATCAATGATGAATGGGTACGAGGGCCACATCTGCACTTGCAAAGCCGATGCTCTTCGAAGGCCGAGGAATTTGCGGATTGCTGATAGCTTTTCGAGCTGGAGAATGTCTCATACCCTAAGCAGGGGATAATGGCCAAAAACTTGTAACGTCAATGTCTTTAACTTTGCCGGTGTTTCGCGCTCACTTCGACAGCTGCTGAGGAAGCTGGTCCTGGGTTCGGAGTTGTACTCTCGGACGCTTTGGAGTAGGTTGCAGGTCCACGGCACGACTATTTTTCCCATTTTTAGCAATTTTATCCAAGAGTGTGATTATCATTTTTGTAACACCGATAATGTTTTTTGCGTGTAATAACGAACAACTGCGTTTGTGCCGGTATTCCCGCCACGTTCAAGTTGCAGTTTTTTGACTGTTTGTATTCACTTTTTTAACCACTTTAAAAGAATTTCCGGTAAAGGCCAGTTATTAGCGGGGTTTATTATCTCGAGAACATAATTTGATTTTGGCGGTACCACTCTTCCGCGGCAGCCGTTCTTCTAGGGCAGACGTTGATACGATTTCGAATAGCCCTCGAATCCTGGGCTTTAGGCGAAGGATAGCGTTTAAGGATAGCGTTTGATGAATCGTTTCAAAATCGTCACTTTGGGATGCAAAGTTAATCAGTACGAATCAGAGTACCTCCGCGAGGGGCTGCTAATGCTCGGTTGGGAGGAAGCTCGGGATGATGAGCCTACCGATTTGTGCATCGTGAACACTTGCACAGTGACCGGGGATGCAGATCAGAAAAGCAGGAAATACATTCGGCATCTTGCCCGGGTCCATCCGCAGGCAGAATTACTGGTGACCGGCTGTTATGCAACCCGCTCACCGGCGGAAGTAGCGCGACTTCCCGGCGTGACCCGGGTAATCACCGACAAATCGGAGCTTCCGAATTTTCTTCGACAGTTAGGTTTGGACAACCCGCCGACCGGCATCAGCGGATTTGGCCGGCGTCATCGGGCTTTCGTAAAAGTTCAAGACGGTTGCGCTCTGCGATGCAGCTATTGCATCATTCCGTCCGTTCGGCAGAAAGTGGTCAGCCGACCAGTGGACGAGATACTGGAGGAAATCCGCCGGTTGTTGGAAGCGGACTATCGCGAGATCGTCCTAACTGGAATTCATTTGGGACATTATGGCATAGATTTCGCCCCGAAAGAATTCAAAATTGATAGGACGGCTCCAAGTAGCCGCACGGGTCACTCAGCAAGGGGCGGAGCTCAATCTACTGGCCTCGGCGGACTAGTCTCCCTTAAACAAGGGCGCACACACCGCTTGGTCGAATTGCTTGAGCGCATCTTGACCCTGGGAGAAGGGTTCCGAATTCGGCTTTCGAGCCTGGAAGCCGTGGAATTGTCGCCGGAATTACTAAATTTGATGAAGGCTTTTCCGACTAGGATCTGCCACCACCTCCATTTGCCGATGCAAAGCGGCTCGGATCGTATCTTGGCGCGGATGCGGCGCCGGTGGGCAGCCCCGCAATTCGTCGAACGATGTTTGGCCGTGCAGGCGGCCTTACATTTACCCGCCCTGACCACGGACGTAATGGTGGGGTTTCCGGGAGAAACAGCCGAGGACTTCGAAGCCACTCGTCGGGTGATTGAGGCGGTGCGCTTCGCTAAGCTCCATGTTTTTCGTTTTAGCCCCCGCGAAGGCACACCCGCAATGGAGATGCCGGACCAAATCCCCGGATATATCAAGCAGCAACGGGCCGAGAGCCTGATCAATCTGGGTGAGAAACTCCGCGCGGAATATATTTCAAAGCTGGATGGGTCTTATCTTCAGGTACTCGTGGAAAACGTTGAGGCTTCGGAGCCGGGGAGCGCGTGGGCGATGGCGGACCGATACGTCCCCGTGCTTGTCGAAGGTGGGGCGAAGTTGGTAGGAGAACTCGTGACGGTTAAGGTTCACCTTGATCCGCAGGGACGATTACGCGGAATCTGTCAAGCAGAGCTTGACTCCGCACAAGTTGCTGCGCGTTCGGCAACTCGGGAGGTCCTCGCACGATCGTAGCTTTTTTTAACGCGTTTTTTAATGCGTTTAAGCGACCGCCTCTTGCGGCAGAGTTGTTGCAGTGCGATTTTACGGGACACGGAGGCCTCCTTTTGTCGAGACTAAAATAGTCGGGGCAATACACACCATCCCCAATCGAAAACACACTTAAAAACGTATCGAAATCGCAGTGTGCCTTTGGGGGGCGCGCATCAGGCAGAAAGAATCCAGGCAGAAACTTTTGTGGTGGCGGGGCTCTCGCTTCGTTCGATCTGACGGTCAAGCCGTGATTTGGCGGGCTGCCTTTTTCGCGTCAAATAACGTTGGAGCAAGCCGCGTCGTGATAAACCCCGGGTAGGGCTGCTCTTCAATCGTCGAAATTATCCATGGCTCAATCGTCGAAATCATGCATAGCTCTCAGGGGGTGGGGCGGACACGCGGGTGGCAGAGAAATGTAATTTCGTGATTGGGCCGCGGTTACCCCGCTTGAGCCGCAGCCGTAGTCAGGTTTTGTGTTTGCGGACCCCGACAGCGCTAACTATAGTAATCTTGAGGAGATGGCGGCGCTTTCCGTGCTCCAAAACTTGGGTATTCGAGGCAAAAAAGACGACTAGCCGGACGGCTGGTTAAGAACCGGTTTTTGGGAAAATTAGGTCTTTTTCGGGACCGCGTGTTCACAAAGTTTGCCGGCTGATGATGGCGAAGGACTGACTTGCGATTTCAAGGTGGTCCTAGCCATTCGTTGCATAAATCTCGCAGCAAATTTGACAATCATTGTGGCAAGCGAGCTTGTCAGTAATTAAGGTTCGTGCTTAGCAATATTAGCAACAATCGAGGTTTAGTGCGCGATCCTCAGTCGTATTGTCAGAATAAAGTTCAGAATAAAGTCTTTAGTTTGGCCACAGAAACCGGGTGCAGAACAAATGAGTAAAAGGTGCGGTGGTCGCCGGTTTTCAGATCAAAAGCGCGTCGCAAAACCTTTAACAGCGATTGGTTGCGCTTTGGCGCTCCTTCTTGGCCTTTTGGTGTGTGGGGCCACGGGGCAGGATTTGGGCGGGGCATCCACTCAGCCGGAAGGTCCTCCGGTTTACCGGAAGCTTGCACCCGGGGTAATGCGCGAGGTGGTTCCTCCTCTCACTTATGACGACACCTTTAGTCGTCACGACGTCGTGGAGATCCTTGCCAGGCGCGGCGATCTTGATTGGGCAAAGAACATTTGGTTCCGTCGGACGGTTTGGTATTTGGATTTTAAGTTCAAGGATTTGCGATTCGGTTTCGTTGACATTCCTCAGCCGGATGGAAAATTGGAACGCAAATTAGTGTGGTATCTGGTTTACAGCGTGACAAATCCTGGGAAAGCGATTAGACCGAGACCTCGGCCCGATGGGACCTTCGAGGTCGAAACGGTCGATCAACCGGTGTTTTTCGTACCGGAGTTTTATTTGGAGGCTAGGGATAACCTGGATAGTCAGATCAACGTGTACCGGGACCAGCTCATCCCCGTCGCGATCCCCGCCATTCGGGAGCGGGAGGATCGGAATCGCGAATTTCTAAACTCGGTTCAGCTGACTCGCGAAATCCAGGTGGGTGAGACGTATTGGGGAATCGCCACCTGGGTCGATATAGATCCACGGACAGACTATATCTCGCTTTACGTGGGCGGACTGACAAATGCTTATCGCTGGGAAGATCCCCCGGGTGCGTACCGACCAGATATGCCACCAGGGGAGGGCAGAAAGTTTACCAGAAAGATGTTGAAGATAAACTTTTGGCGGCCCGGCGATGAGTATTACGAGCACGAAAAGGAAATCAGATACGGTATTCCAGGGCAGGTTGATTACGAATGGGTCATGCGGTAGGATTTACAGCGCCGATACGGAGCAAGATAAGTTTGGGTAACCAATCGGCATGTCCATTGTTGGCACGATCCATTGCCTGCAAAGATTGCTTAAGGAGTGGTTATGGCTCATAAAAAGGGTCAAGGTTCCAGCCGAAATGGTCGCGATTCCAACGCCCAAAGGCGAGGAGTCAAGCGATTCGCCGGTCAATTCGTTCAGGCGGGTAATATTTTGGTCCGGCAACTGGGGACGAAGTATTACCCGGGCAAGGGGGTTGGAATAGGTCGAGATTACACGCTCTTCGCTTTGACGGACGGTTATGTTCACTTTGACCGGGGTGGTCGACGGGTTCACGTGTTGCCGAGTATGTCCAGCTCGAACTGAACCTTCTTTGTATGAATTAAGCCGACTTTTTTGAGGTTATTTTGCTTGCAGTTATTTGTGTTTGATGTTCCGGTCGGGAGGTGACGTTAGAAAGTTCGCGGTCCTGCGAAATGGCGGAATCCTCTTAAGTCGCGCTCTTTGCTGGGAAGTGTGAAAGTCAGTATTTGGTGTTTTCGCGTTGAAAATCAGAGTCTGAAATTAATAACTGGCAGCGGCCAAACCGTCAGGTTTGGCCGCTTTTTGGTTTGCAAGATCTGCCAAATTCGGTCTTTTAAGTCAAGCCGCCCCGCAAGGCCTCTTGTGAACCTAAGTTGCTCATGTTTGGTATGAAATTTGGTGTGAGATCGTTGACTTCGTCGGAGGTTTCAAAACTGTGTTTGTCGACGAAGTGGAGATCTATGTCCAAGGGGGACGGGGTGGCGACGGATGCATTAGTTTTCGCCGTGAAAAATACGTCCCGCGTGGCGGCCCTGATGGCGGCGATGGCGGAGACGGCGGGAGTGTGATCCTCGTCGCCGATCCCAGCGTGGAAAACTTAGCCCCTATCGCTCATAGGAAGCACTGGAACGCCGCAGACGGGGAGCGCGGTCGAGGCTCGAATTGTCACGGAGCGAATGGGGAAGATTTGATTATCCGGGTTCCCGTGGGAACGGTGGTTCGGGACGCCGACCGGAACTTCGTGCTCAAAGACCTCACGGTGCCTGGGGAGGAGATCGTCGTCGCACGCGGGGGTAAAGGTGGGAAAGGGAATACGCATTTCAAATCGGCGACGGTGCGCGCACCGCGGATTGCAACACCCGGTCAGGAAGGCGAAAGCCGTCGGCTTAAGCTGGAACTGAAGATCATTGCGGATGTCGGGCTTGTTGGCAAACCCAATGCCGGGAAGAGTACTCTTTTAAGCCGGCTGACTCGAGCGCGTCCGAAAATTGCCTCTTATCCCTTTACAACAAAATATCCCAACCTCGGCCGGGTTCAAATCGAGTGGAATCGCTCGTTTGTCATGGCCGATATTCCCGGACTGATCGAGGGAGCACATCAGGGCGCAGGATTGGGGCACGAGTTCCTGCGGCACATCCAGCGGGCCGGCATCCTTGTTCATTTAGTGGAGCCCGAACCCATGGACGGGAGTGATCCGCTTCGCAATTACGAGGTCATTCGCGAGGAATTGCGACTTTTCGACCCGAGCCTAGCGGAGCGGCCTGAGATCGTCGTGCTCACCAAAGCCGACTTACCCCAAGCAGCGGCGATCAGAGAGGCTTTGCAGCAACATTTGGGGCGTGAGGTGCTACTCGTTTCAGCCGTAACGGGACAGGGATTAGACCAACTCGTGACGAGGATTGTAAATCTGCTGGAAAGCTACCCTTCGGCGGCAAATCTTCTATTAAAGCGCTGATTGTCGCGCAATGCAAGGGCTTTCCCTGCAAACGAGAGGTTCCATCCGCCGATTTTGAGCCCGGCTTTCAGCCCGAAGCCGTTTTTCACTCTGAATCAGTTTCGGTCCGCCGAAGTTACCCGTTTTTCGCTGTGAAGGTAGCAGGCGTATGGGGCCTTTGCGATTGGGAGTTTGAGGTATGCGCTCAAGGTGGTGGGCCGAATCTCCAATTACGCTCTTTTAAGGTCTCTTTAAGCCGCTTTCACGCTACTTCAATCAGCTCTGTTGTTACTTCAAGCACGTTACTTTCAGCAGTTTTGAAATCACTCCAATTCCGGGGGCACGTTACCGTAAGACCAACCTTGCCCCTTAAATGGTGGTGCAGGCCGAGGGGTGGGGATCGATCCAGGGGTCAACTCGCGGGCCAAGGCCAACGATTCGCGCACAATCTGGGTGCCGGCCGTCGGTTCCAAATTACTGTAGCTAGTTAGCCGCGTTTCGTACCCACCCCCCCGTGGTCCCAACGCCTCCTCCGTAGGAACGTAACCGACGCAACCGTTGGAATAGGTCACCGGAAAAGTCAGAGGGAAAGGACTACCGGCCTTCATGTCCAGCCCCAATTGGCAGAAAAATTCCGCTGGATTTGCCAACAAAACGACCGGCCCGATTTGAATCGCTTGCACTTCCACCTCAACCTCTTTTGACTGCTGTACCAAGGCATCCAGGAGGACAATTTCTTTGGCAAAGGTCCACTCTGTTGCACCAACTTCCGCCGGGTCTTTCTGAACAATTTCCAGGCATCTTCGGACACGCTCCGGATTGGGGATTCGCCGGCGAATGGGCCACGTTTTGACGCGATAGTCTACGGGAACAAGTGCTCCGCGCTCCATGGCAATGAGGACCTTCACTGCCTCGGCCCCCACTCGGCCGCCGACCAATTCGGCCCAGCGATCACCGCTGGGGTAAGCATAAGGACTCAAATTGTCGACTTGGGTCACGTCGCCGCATGCCCCCGGCAGAAACACCACCACAGCGTCAGGTGCCTGCATCGCCCCGCGGATGACGCGCTCCAGATAGTAGATGTAGTTTGCCGAAATGCCGCCCGGGCTGGTCGTAGCATGACAGGCGAAGTTGACCAAGCAGCCAAGAAACTTTCCGTCAGTACTCCACGCTCCGATCACTCCCACCTCCGGATCCACGGGACCTCCCACTTCGATAATATCCGGGTTTCCCTGACCCGGATGAGTATGGGTCAAACCGTTCTTCATCCGGAAGCGACGATTGAAGGCCACTTTGTCTTCGATGCCTTTGCCGGCACCACAGCGTGCCTCCACACGCCGATCGTTCGCCTCGCAAACGGCATCGACAATTGCCGCAACCACCCGTCGAAGGTATTCAGGATCGGCACACGAAGATTTTTCGTAGGCCAAGTGCTTCACAAAGTCGGACGCATGATCGTATTGCCCCGGATGGATCATTCCTGTGGGCCCCGAGGAGTGAGAATGAGAAGCAGCCAGAAGAATTGCCTCCGGTTCGATCCCACAGCGTTCAGCGATTTGCTGGCGAGCTTGTACCACCTGAGGGCGGAGGATCACTAGCGCGTCGATGCCCACCACTGCCATCCGCTTGTTTCCGTCGTCAAAAACCGCCGCCCGGACCTTACACGGATCGTGAAAACTCCGATGATAAGCCTTGCCGTAACCGCCCGGCTGTTCCATTCCGAGATCCGGCGTGATGTCTCGCTCCGCGAAACCGACCTTCATCACCGCGGATGAAGCCTGGGCGAAAGCATAGTCGGAAAAAAGTCCTCCAGCATCTTCACCGAATTGCATGATCAAGCCCCAAAGTAAACACATCGTTACGACAAGTGCGACCCACCTCATTTGGACGCTCCTTTACCCATACCCAGGAATTCACGCGATGGCGAGAGCTTCGGCAATATAGCCCCAGCACCACCAACAGGGCCAAATGGTTCAATTTACCCTTTGAAGATCAACACCGCGCGACTCACCGATCAACTTCCCGATTTTCGAGGCTGGCATGATTACGTCGGGGGCGGAGTGCCGAACCCTTCGGTATCACGTGGCTGATCTCATTTTTCCAAGGAAAAGACGCGTCTTGAAACGTCAGCAGTCGCCTCACAGCCTTTCCAGACCCCCAACGCACGAGGCCGAAAGTCAACCTATTCACACCTGCGAAGCACTTGCTTTTCCCGATATTTTTCCGCCAACCAATCGACCAAAGGCTCGATGCCCTGATTACGGGTTGCGGCCGTTTCGAAAAGTGCTGCCGTCGGCTGAATCCGCGCGAAATCCTTTCGAATCCTTTCTACATCAAAGCTGACAAAACCGCACAAATCCGCTTTGGTGACCACCAAGACGTCTGCGACCTGAAAGATGACCGGGTATTTGACCAGCTTATCATCCCCCTCGGGTACACTCAAAACAAGAAGCCGAAGATCTTCACCTAAATCGAAGCTTGCCGGACACACCAAGTTGCCCACGTTTTCAATGAAAAGGAGATCGAGCTTCTCCAGCGGGAGTGATTCGCAAGCCGTGGCGATCATGCTGGCATCGAGGTGACAAGCCCCTTGTGTGTTGATTTGAACCGTGGGCAGCCCAAGTTTCTCCAACCTTTCGGCATCCACTGAGCCGGCTAAATCCCCCTCGATCACCCCGACCCGTAATCGGTTCGCACATTGTGCAGCGATGGATTCGAGCAAGGTTGTCTTGCCCGACCCCGGCGAACCCATCACGTTGACCACCAAAAGGCTCAAGGCGGCAAACCGACTCCGGTTCATCGAGGCGATTTGGTCATTCGCCTTCAAAATATTCTGCGCGGCTACAATTCTCACCATCAAGTCCGACTCCAAGCTTTCTCCAGTAGGGTCTCAAAGCCGCAAATCTTAAGCTTCTAAGCACGGGGGACTGACCCAAGTGGAAACCATTATCGCGGATTAAGCGACAAAATTCGGCTTTTCCAATCGCCAGTGGCCTGCTTCCTTCCGAGGATGCAATCATCCAACTCCTCGAAGGATGCAAGGGTTGAAAGACCGCCTTTGACAACTGAAATCTGACAACCGAGCTCTGGTAACTGAGATCTATTTATTCCCTCTTGGAGCCCTTGTGAACCTTATGCCCAGCCTGAAAGCCTTCAAGTTAATCGGTAGTAAAAGCCGTTATTACAATTTCTCGTAAAAGCAATTGTCCCATTTAAGGAATGCAACTTTATTCAATTTGCCGTCTCAGCTTTTCGCCATTCTTCTCAAAACCTTCTAATCATCTATTTCAATGGCCTCGAGCAATAATTCTCTTCCGCCTACCACCTCGATTTCCGGGGAGCAACACTGCGGACACTCCAAAGGCCACTCCTGAACGAACATCTTCGCCGCACACCGCTTACACGAGCATGTGGGGTCGACTACGCGAATCTCCAAGCGTGTCCCTTGCAGTGGGGTTTCCGCTATCAAAACTTCGAAGGCAAACCGTAGGGCATCCGGCACCACACCGGCGAATCTTCCTACGGCAACCTCTACCCGCCGTACCACACCCGTAAGTTGACGAGCTTGCAGCTCCCCTTCAATTTGCTCCAGGAGGGCTTCAGCTATGCTGAGCTCATGCATGATTCGGCCGACAAAGCACGACTCCTGTGCGGTATTTCCTTACATAGAGGGTTCGCAACCGAAAAACCTCCTCGAAGAATACCGCTTCTTTCGTGCCCTCTTTTAGCTGGAATCCAATTCAAAAAACTTCGTGTGACTAGGGAAAACCACCCCCCAAAAAAACCGGCAATCCCCGCAGCCTCGGCGCTTCCGCAGCGAGCAAGTCGTTCATCTAACCAAGCTGAACTCAAAATTCTTCGGTGAGGTCTTAATCATTTGAATAATCATTCTCGAATAATCATTCTCTCCAGATCTGGAGCAAAATCTGGAACAATAAAACTCTGGAACAATAAAACTCCGGCACTCCCCCCGGGAATCCCTCGAACAATCTCAACGATCTCCCAACCACTCCCGCAGTATTTCAAGGACCTTCTCCCCTGCCTTGGGCACCGCCGATTGCACCGGTTCCGAGCATTTTTCTGAAAAACTCAGAACATCCTCGGCTTCTACCGCAACGATCTCAATCTTGTCATCGTGCGGTAATGATAGCCCAACCAGCCGTCCAAGTTTGATTGCCGTAGTCAGGTTCATATCATGCGGGCCTGCCGTTCTTTGCGTCATGATCTCGGAGGGACTTAGGCAGTAAATACTCCCCGGTTCGCCACCTGTGCAAATGGCATCTAAAACAATAGCGCAGTCATAACCCACCAAACGTTCCATAAGCCGCAGGCCGCCGCAACACTCGAAGTCAAGTTCGACGGTGCTCTTCCATGATTCCGGCATGACCTGCTGAACGTAGTTGAGGACCTCAAGCCCGACTCGGTCGTCCCGGAGAATAGGATTCCCTAACCCGAGAACCAAAATTCTCATTGATGACTCATTCCCCATTCGGCCGAGAAAAAATACCCACCAATCCAGGCGCATTTTCGATAGATCCAAGTTCTGTGTAATATCGTGATGGTGGGTCGCGGCCCGCCGCTTGGGGCAACGAAGTCCGCGGCATTTCTAATTTATCAAGCATCAATCCACCTAATTTTTGTACGAAGCTAACCCTGCCGGAGCCCGCGGGTCGTGCATATCTCAAACATCCTTGTACTTTAACTCATTAATTTTACCTTGCGCACCGGTGCCGGGGATAGCAGCACGGAAGTATCTCGCCTTTTGTATTTGCCACCTCAGGCTGACTCCGCATCCGGGCTCAAGCGAGTCACTGCGTCGTGCTCCCCGGGTGTTCCCAAGCTCCTCGTAGGCCGAATTCCACCTTCGACCCCAAGCATCCAGCCGGGTGATAAATCGAGCGGAATGATAAAAAGAGAAGGAGGCACACGGCCGTGCGTTGCCGCCAAACATCGGTTTAGAAAAAGCGATGATTCGCAGTGTTGAGCGAGGGATTAGTTGGGCAAAGAACGAACCATTGAGCCGATCAGGTGGAAGTGCGGCAAAAAAGAACAAATTGGGATGATCCTGTCCGACAATCGGGCAAACTTTTCCGCCAGATCAACGAACTATTTTGACAAAACGTCCGAAGATGGTGACTCCGATTTCGACCCGCGATCCAATAGCACCGAGTGACGAGATTTATCAAATAACGATATTTATTTGCAGAGAATGATATTCTTAAGGACCAATCCGTAGGCTGTCCCGGGAATCGGGGTTTGATTGGCCGAGCTCTACCGTTCGCAGAGAGAGTCGGCACTTAGCGATATTTCCGGCAATAGGCCGGGAAACAGGGGGTGTCGTCCGAGAATGCGCCGCTCAGTTCCGTTGGCATCTGTCCTACGAGCGATCCTTGCTCAACTGCCGCCGCAAATACCGAGCTCGTTCGATATTGCGGTCCTGAATGTCCATCTCGGTACCGCTGATTTTTTGAAGGTGGGCCGGCTGCGTTTGGAGGAAAAGATCGTTAAGCGTAGGAATTTCCAGGTCTTCAATCAACCCGAGGTTTACCCCCATACGCACACTGCTCAAAAGGTGCATCGTCTCTTCGGAAGTAATGGTTTGCGCAGTTCGTAGGATCCCGTATGCCCGGCTTACCCGATCATGCAGGTTTTCTTGGCTATCTCGGATCAAGACGTTTCGGGCCTCACGTTCGTAACCCACGATCACAGGGATGATGTCCCCCAACTTCCTAAGGAGCTCCTGCTCACTCAACCCGAGGGTGATCTGATTACTTATCTGGTAAAAATCACCCATCGCCTGCGAGCCTTCACCGTAGAGGCCCCGCACAGCGAGACTTAACTTCTGTAAACTACGGAATACCTTCTCAATTTGCCGGGTCATTACCAGCGCGGGCAAGTGCAGCATCAGACTGACCCGCATTCCCGTTCCGACATTCGTCGGACAAGCCGTCAAATGGCCCCATTTTTCGTGGAAAGCATAAACGACATGCTTCTCGATTTCCGCGTCGATCTGATCAACGAGCTCCCACGCTGCCGTCAAGTCGAAGCCGCTTTTCATGACCTGAATGCGCAGGTGATCCTCCTCGTTGATCATCAAACTAAATCGTTCTTCCGGATGAATCGCAACCGCTCGCCTGCCTTCTCCCTCGGCATGCTCTCGGCTTATCAGTTGCCGCTCGACCAAAAGCTGGCGATCCAGCCCGCCCAACTCTTCCAAATTCAAGTACAGAACATTTTGGAACTGGCTGGACTGAGAAATCGCGTGGCGCACGGTCTCCTCAATCCGCTCCCGATCCGGCTGACTTGCACGTGAAATAAAAGGAAACTCGGCCAGGTTGCGCGCCAGACGAATTCGGGTGGATATGACGATATCGCATTCCGGGCCTTCTCCCCGGAGCCACTCACTGCGTCTTTTAGTCAAGTCGTCTAACGTCACTGGAAACTTTCCCCACCTGGTCGAACGTTATCATCCGGCGGAGTGTTGAAGGGCTGCTCTGGTAGTAAGCCTACAGCACCAGAATTCTCGCAGGTTACTCGTTATCAAGCAGGCCCGAGACTGCTTTCCCGACCCGCCCCCCTAGGATTCCGAAAGTACCACCCTGCTCCTAGAAGGTCAAGGGAACCACAAGCTTCAGCTCTTCAGGAACAAGTTGCGCTCAAGTCGCACTTTCAATTCGGCGGATCTCATCTCGCAGTTGGCCGGCCCGCTCATAATTTTCTGTTTCGATGGCTTCTTGCATTTCCCGACGGAGCCGGATCAACTGCGTGCGCTTTTCACTCAACTTGGCGGAGTGAGTGGGACGCTTCCCTTTATGTTCTATTTCGCCGTGAATGTTTGCTAGTAGTGGCTCCAATTCCTTACGGAAAGCCGTGTAATCATGGGCACACCCGAAACGGCCTTGGGTGCGAAATTGATAGAAACTGATCCCGCAAACAGGACAGGTTTTTTGATCCAGCCTTTCCAGCTCTTCCGCCGTCTGACTGACCGCCATGGCCTGAAACATATGTTGGGCCAAAGCGGCTGCCGCGCTTGCTGCGGTAGCCGGCCCCTGCGAAGCCTCCGTCAAGTACTCCCTCGCGTGGTCTTCACACAGGTGCAATTCGACATGGCTCCCGCCGGCTAACTCTGTAATATGAAACGTTGCAGGTTTATCGCATCGCTGACAACGCATGAGTTTATTTTCCTACTTGTTTAATCTTTTTGTTCACGAAGATTATCACATATGACATAAAAAGGGGTTGAATGACGTTGACCCGGATCCGGTAAATCCGCCCCGTTGCAGAATAAGCTGATTCAGAGTTTCTCGAGGATTCTAACCACCCTCAAAAGCATGTCAAGTTAACCAAAATCCTCGGGGACTTTACCAATTCCCTATCCCTATTCTTTCCTGACGAAACGCCTCGGTTAACCCCAAAATGGGAAAGTTTGATACGACGTGAGAATAACCACTACCCTCAAAAGAATTAACGCGGCCGCCCCTCAGCCGGTTGACAAATCGGTGGGCGATAACACCCAATATTGATCGAGATACTTCCAATTAGCGACTGCCAATCATCATTCAAAATGCCATCCCTATGGGAATTTCAGGTGCACTAGTGGCTCCCGCTGCAACTTTATCTGAGCCAAGGCCCTGAAATCGATGAAAACGGAAGACTGGGAAGAAATCTTTGCACACGCTCTTGCTTGTCCCGCCGGTACAAGCCATTCGCAGTCAACCGGTCAACCCTGTTAGCGAAACTTTCTGGAATCCGGAACCAGCAATAATATCTCGAAAAATATCAGGTCAAAATGTTACCCGCGTCGACAGTCGCCTAATCGCCTAATTTTGCGCACCCGATGTTAAAGAGGACAAAATTCACAAGCTGGCAAAAATTGACAACGACCCCTCGCTGGAATTTCAAACCAAATCCTAGTCCTGAACCGCCGGCATGCCTTCAGGTGTTCGTCCCGCCTGCCGGGGGTAGTCTTCTTAACGGGTTCTCGTTTGATACTTTTCACTAGGTCGTTCCCTCTGCCGGTGGTCGTGAGCCTCAGCCCGCTGCAACCTTCGCCGCACAGGAAATCCGACATTTCGACAAATCAGGCAACGGGATCAGCCCCGTTTTGTTTCGGCCTTCGTGAGGGAGAACTCTTTTGCACTTTTCTTTCCCCTTCTCGAGCGACATCCAAGTTTTCCATCACCTCTTTCAAGGAGTTTCACCCGAGGGCCTCAACCCCAGGACACTTTTCCGGTGACGCTGAAGAAAGGTTAGAGATTCCTTTCACCCAAGGCCCACCACTATGCCCGAAAACCAGATTCAAGAGATGAGGCCACAGTCTCCGAAAGTCCCTCTCGGCTGTGACTTTCCTTCATGGTGAGCAGCGGTCACATCAATCCTTACGCCACCTTCCGGGATAGGTTCTTTTCCATGGGACAATTCTGAGCCTAGTAATGAGGATCGCAAGCCTCCCCGTTCGGGTAGCGCGGTAGCTACATCCACTCTCAAATCCTGCTTGAATCCGTGCAGCACATAGCCACGCACAGCGGTGCCTTTCGACTTGGGGACTTCTCGATGCGTTGAACACTACTGACCGCAACCATATGCGATGAGCAATCTATGGTTTGAGGGAACCCCCCCTCCCCGAAAAATTTCAGATTGGACACAGTTTGACCACGGATCTCGTTGACACAGCGCAGAAACCCCAACTAAAGTCTTTGATGTACCGGCTGCCGGATTCAGCTATTGGTGAATCGGAGGCCTAGCTTGACCGTCGCATTAAGTTCGGGGTGAGACTTCGGCGCGAAGGGGCTGCAATCACTGGTCTCGACCTGTGGCAAATCGCGAAAGTTCAATTCGCTTAGCACTCATAACTTGAAAAGGGGCTAAAGTATGAGCCAGACGTTCGATCCCTTCCAACAATGGCTTGGCATTCCACCGAAACAGCGCCCCATCGATTTTTACACGCTTTTGGGTCTGAGGATCTTTGAGAACGATTCCAAGCTGATCAGCCAAGCGGCCGATTTACGCCGCGCTATGGTGGAAAGGTTTCTCAGTGGTTCTCATCCCGATGAGGCCCGGCGAATTCTGAAACTAATCGAGGACGCCAAAGCATGCTTGCTCGATCCGTCCAGACGCAGGCAGTATGACGAACGGCTTCGAGCAAAACTGCGAAAAGGACCTCCGCCACTTCATCCGCAAACTGACGCAGCGGCGATCGCCCAATCGGCTGTCGAGGTTGTCGCCGTAACTCCGGGTGAAGGCTTGCTGTCAAGCGGAAGCTCTACCTCAGCAAATCAGCAACAATCCGATGAGTACGCGATTTTGGCCTCCGATTTAGATTCCCCTCAAGCAGCTCCCTCCAAAGCCTCGACCATATCAAAGCAAGGCAGTAGAAGAAACGCCGCGGACGCAGGATAGCTCAAAAATCGGTGAGAGTAGATCATTAGCTCACAGCCTTCCACAGAACGAAGACCGTGTTACTACTTGGGTACTTACCGCAGTTGCCGTTTGCGGATTCGGCATTCTGATTCTTGCGGCGGCGATATGGTTTCGCGTCGGCCTTCAAGCAGGAGATTTGAAAAAGGTCGAAGCCGGGGCTGCGCGCAGCTTAGCTTCTGCACAAGAGGCGACTGCGGAAACCGGAAATAAAAATTCCGAAAGTCGTGCACCGACTGCCGCCTCCACAACTCCAAGTGCAAACCCGACGCACTCTGCTTCGCGAACTCCTCCCCAGCCCAGCACCCAGACCGAAGCAATGAGCGAATCACACACGGCAAAGCACGCCGATCGTTCAGTCGAAAGCCCCCATGCCCCGGAAGTTGACGCAGTTCAGAAACCGGCGGGGGACTCAGCAGCTACAGGTGCTTCACTCACACCGGGCCCATCCAAACCGGCGGGTCTAGGTTGGGGGGCACGGTTACCGCCCACCGGGAGCAGATCCCCAGTACTTCCCCCAGCTCATAGCCCAGGACCGTTTGGGGTACAAGCCCTCGAACCACCGCCCCCACCCGCGGACGCCCCCCCGCAGAAAACGGAACCGGAAGGAGCGACCTCTACCGGCTCGGCTGATGAAGCTCAAGATATAGAACGAGCTTTGTTGGGCGAGCCAGGCCATGCTCAGCTCGGGCTTCAGCTTCCGCGCGAAACAATAGGAAAGTCTATCGAACCGTCTGCCGTTCTGCGAATGTTTAAAGTGGACACTGCGGGAAAGCTAGAAGCGCTTGCCTCGAAAGTGCGTTATGCCAGTGAAATGCTGGCTCTATGCGATTGGTTTATCACTGCCGAGGGTTTGCCTGACAAAGAAAAGCAAAAAGTAAGCGAGATGCGCAGAACCTGGCAAGTTCGGGCCGAAAAGCAGTTGGTACGGCTGGGCGACGAGTGGGTGACCGCCGATGTTTGGCTCCAACGGAAAAAAGAGGCGTTGAGTGCATCCCAAGTCGCATGGCGGATGCTTGAAAGTAGCGGTAACCTTCAAGCTGCCGTGCGATAATTTGAAGATGCCAGCCGAAAAGATCCGGAGATCGTCGGTCCAGATTTCATACTCGGCTTGCTTCATGCTGTTGGATTTGCCGCCTTTCAGGATGCGCGAAACCGTTTTCAACGTTGTGTGCGGCGAAACCCCGATCATGTGGGGGCACTTAATAACCTGGCTTTGACCGAAATCCGGTTGGACCAGTTTGCCAGTGCTTTACGCCACTTTCGAGATATTGTCGAGCTCGGCACTCCGCCGCCTGAGGTCATCCATAACATATCCCGATTGCTGATGGTTTCAGAACAGGGCATTATTCCGCTTCCGCCGGCCACGAAGGGGTCTTTCGAAGAAGTGCTCCAACAGGCTCTTGAACAAGGTCCTGGAGCCCCTTTGCAACTTGAAGTCGGTTGGGTTTACATGCTGCCCACCCGTGAGGACCTAATCGGCGTGGTGATCCCCGAAAGACCCCAGCATAGCACTCGCCCACCTGATCAGTTTGCCAATTTGACGGCGGTTGGTAGTGGAACCGGTTTCGTGGTGTTTCCTGGTTACATCCTGACGAATCGGCACGTCCTTGATAGCGGCGATGCGTTCCTTGTCAAACGTGAAGGCCTCCCCCAGGCCTTCCCGGCGAAGAAGATCGCCCTTCACAGCAATCCGCTTGTGGATTTGGGCTTGCTTCACTGTACGGAATTGAAAGCGGAGCCATTGCCCCTAGCATTTGGCCCTCTTGCAAGCCGCGGGACTGAGATAGCGGTCTTCGGCTACCCTGAGACTGATACTCTCGGTATCAAATTGAAACTAACGCAAGGGGTGATCAGTGGCGTGCCAACGGATTTAGAGGTTGACGAGGACTTGCGCGGCCTTTACATGCTCGACGCGATTTCAAACCCCGGAAACAGTGGTGGCCCAATCTGCGATCGAAGTGGTTCCGTCGTCGCCGTGCTTACCGCCTCTACACGCCACCTGGATTTTAACATGACGTTGGGCACCCCCATTCAATTAGCTCAATCACTATTGAAAGAGGCTATTCCGGGGTTTGCTCCCCTTATACCCAAGGATCAGAGACTAGAGTGGCCTGACGTGGACCGACAAGTCAGTCCTTCTGTGGTACTGATCACCGTTTATTCACAGCGCGTGCCTGTTACTTGGAGCGGATTGCGTAAACCTCCCAGCTTATTTGGCTTACCGGATCCTTGGTGCAGCCGTTGCAATGGATTAGGAACTGTGGATTGCCCGAATCGTCGATGCAGCAACGGTAGCGTTCCCACAACCCGCATTCGACTTGTTCCTCGTGCAGACGGACAAGGTTACGCCCCCTTCCGAGAACCTGCGACCGCCCCTTGCGATGTCTGTGGGGCCAGGGGGAGATTTCCTTGCCCATTGTGCCGGGGCACTAAACTCGAAAATCCGCAGGAAGGAAAAGACTACCCTCCGCAAGGCTGGTAAAATACCCCGAAGCGGCGATCAACATCGCGCGCTATGATCCAACTCGGCATCAACTGGATTTCTGATGTCTTTTTGGCCGGTCTTGCAGCCGGAGGTTCTGACCAATGACTTGGATTCGTTCAAAGATCAGTCAATTGTACGTGAGGCTTTCGCCTTCAACCCTGCTGGGTTGGGCACAAAAACTGCGAATAGACACCACGCCGGTACTGCTTGTGCATGACGGACGGACGTCCACCATTCAAGCCCTTCGTTACCGGCAGGGGCTTTTAATTGTCACGCTTTGAGCGGAACTCCGCTTCGGACGACTTCGATATGTGCCACCGGATTCGGACAGGTTAACTAAGCACCCGGGCCGCGGCGCCACTTTTCTTCCCTCATATAGCTCACGAACATAGCAGCGGCGCGGTCGAGGTTTTCTAGGCTTCCGCCACCGCGAAGCGGCGAACACATCTCATACGCAACCCATCCCTTGTACCCCACCGCCTCCAGTGCGGTGAAGAAGCTCGGGTAATCGATCACTCCCTCGCCCATTGGAACTGCCCAATAGGCCGGCTCCGATGGGAAGCGAAAGCTATTCATCGGCACATTGTACTCAACCCGCGGCAGAGCCCAATAATCCGCACACGTTGTGTAGGCAATCCATGGAGCCATTCGCCGCACCGCCTCGGCGAGCTTTTCGCCCCGAAGTCCGTGCAACACCGGCGACCATGCGTCGAAAGCCGCCCGGCAATTCGGCTCATTAATTTCCTCTAAAAGCCAGAACATGCTATCGCAATGACACGCGATGTCATGATGGTTTTGAACGGCAAGGGTCACCCCGAACTCCGCTGCTCGTTTTGCGGCCTCTTTCAACCCCCGGACGCAAGCTTCCCAGTGCGTTTCGAAAGGAATCCCCGACCGCTCAAAACCCGTAAATACCCGCACGAGGTCCGTATTTAATGCCCGCGCCATTTTCGCCAATTCTGTTAGGTAGAGCACCTGAATTTCGGTAAAGGGAGCCATGGGCCGGTCAATTCCCGCCGTCAAGTCGGGATAAGCCGCGATACAGGCCACGGCCACTCCCTGCTCTTCCAACAAGTCGCGCAGCCGCTGGTAGTCTTCCTGACGGTAATCGAGCGGCGAAACATGCGGGCGTTTAGCCATCAGCATTACACCGTCGAAACCCAAGTTCTTCACTCTGCGGATAACATCCTCGACATTGAGGCGAGCCTGACCCCGCCAAAATCCCGCGTAGCTTACCGTATGAAGTGCAAGTCGCCACATAATCCTTTCCTCCCGATTGTTTGTTGCCTTTCGGCAGTTTCCGATCTCTCACGGCTGAATCCTTGGCCAGCCGCCTTCCAACTGTGAATTTTTTACGAAATTGAAAATCTACCCGTCGAAATTCTGGCCGAAATTCGTCACGCGAAGACGGCGGCAAAAAGCATCCGCCTAAAATCCCTGCGGTCGTTGCATCCTTTGTAGGTGACTAAAAACAAGGGCCAGACCCCTTAAATCGGTGCCACCATCGCTCCCAAGACGATTCCCGCCAGTGTTAGATGAGGAACGTTGGAAACTTTGAAAGGAGCAAGCAACTCGGCAATCCGGGGACTTCCGCCGCCCGTGAGGAAGACATCTACTTCGCCTCCAAACTGGCTGGTCATTCGCGTGATTAACTCCCGAATACCCCCCACCGCACCCCAAAAAACCCCGGCTTCCATCGCCGCCACAGTATTCGTGCCTATCACGGGGGGATACTGAAGCGAGGTTACGTCGATTGCCGGAAGCATGTCCGTGAAATGATGGAGCGCCCATGCCAACAACTGAAACCCAGGCAGAATTGCACCTCCTTCGAAGGCACCCTCCGGCGATATCAAATCCACCGTGATTGCCGAGCCAATATCCACCAAGACGGCTGCCGTCGCCGGACGCCGCAGCCGATTCGCCGCCAACGCATCCACCAGTCGATCGATGCCCACCATATCAGGGCGTGGCACCGTCACCTTTAAGGGAAGATCACTAGCGGTCAGCAAAATAATCCTTTCGCCCCGGCGCTCATTACGCAGTAGATCGATAAGCTCGGTACTCGCAGGCCGGTTTACCGTCGCAATCCACCATCCACGAACCGGCGGTAAAGCCCTGATTTGGCCTACCACGGTACCCAAGGCTTCCGGCGTGCCTGCTGCCGCAAACTCCTTGGCCGGCTCCGGCAAAAGGTCGCCCGCGAAACTCTCGAAATAACCGAACTTAATTCGGTTATTCCCAACGTCCACTGCAACCAGCGGAAATCGCTCGAGCCAGTCCGAGCTCCGCACAAAAGCCGTGCTATACGCCTCGATGCTCCGCGGCTTTTCTGAGTTGGAGTTCATCACTTCAGGCGCCGAGTCAAACACCACGTAGGAAGAGTACGATTTGAATACGATCTTATGCCGCAAAAGAAGTCATACCGCAACCGAAAAGGGCGGATTTTGCCGGGAAATCCTACGATCCTCTCTAAGCTCTGGGGCGTCACTAATCCCATTTCGGCATCGAAGATCAGCTCTATCATTAGGACTTCCAACAGAAGCTGTTTATCGCACGTCAACTCCTCTTCGCTTTAACTCGCGTTAGGAACCCCCCCTTTTGAACTTTCCTACGCTTTATGTTACTTTAGGCACCTCGAGCCAGTTCACGCCTCCCCTTTGTTTTGCTATTTCGTAGACGTTCCCCCACCACGCGAATGAACGTTCGAGGATCTCAACGCACCTCTTGTCGCTTTCTCTGACCTTCGAGCTCCGGCAAGGCATCCTTCCAATAGCTTTGGAGGCGCACAAATTCGTCAAACATAACTTCTGTCACCCCAGGTGGGACGCCCAGCGCTTCCGGATCCCCATAATTAAACACAATGAAGCCACCCTCGGGCGTGCTCCAATGTTCTACGAGTAAGCGCGCTTCCTCGCGTATACCCGTTTCGTTTACTGTGGGGAGTGTGGCCTGGATATCCACCGTGGTAAGAAAGCAGACTTTGCCGCGAAATTGCTGTCCGAACTCCACCAGCCCATAAGCCCGCGGCTGCTGCATATTCAGTACGTCGACCCCTAACTCGATGAGTCGAGGCACAAACGCGTTGATCTTCCCACAACTATGCAAAATAACATGCCAACCATGATGGTGAATCGCTCCAAAAAGCGCAGCATAGCGCGGTGCGAAGTACTGATCAAACATCTGCTGGCTGATGAGAGTGCCGGTTTGCGTGCCCCAGTCATCGGTCAAAAACAAGCCATCGATTCGATCTCCAAATCGGCGAAACAACTCCTCGAAAAGCTCCAACTTGAATTCCAAAATCACATCAAGGAGCTTCTCGGCCTGCGAGGGCGCCAAGTACAAATCTTCCATCGCCCCCTGCATACCGCGAAGCATGTGGAATCGCTCGATGAGATTGAAATGGGAAGTAATCACCACATACCGCTCGCCGGCTTGATCGAGCAAAGGCCCCAGTCGTTCGAAATAAAACGAAGCTCGAGGATTCGGCGGTTTATAATGCTGGAAAGCCGACCAGTCGGCCAAAGGGTGCTCCACCACGCAACCCATGTTCTTTACTTCGGTCTGTTTCCATCGACATCCCCAGTCGTCCCAGCCCGCTTGGTCGAAAAACCAGCCGGCAATCGCCCGATCCATCTCCCAGATGTCCCACACATCGTCCGGAGCCCAATCCACGACGCGCTGCCAGAATGGAAGCCGTGGGGGGCCGCGAAATTCAATAGCCCTGCGTACAATTTCCCGCGAGGTCATGGGGGACTCTTGGCGTTGATGCCCTAGTTGTGAGTCTTACGTCCGACAAAACTTCCACACCCACTTGAGTTTCAAGCTCTCACCACAATTTAAAGACCCAGAAGCTTTTCAGCAAGATGCACGGAATTGCACCTTTTCCCTCTTTTGACCGGGTTGGCGCCACCGCTTAGGGCTCTCGTATCCCCAGTAGCGAACGATTGGCGAGATGATTCGGCATAGATCACACACTTGATGGCAGTCAAGCTGGAGGGATATGTGAGTAATTCTTTCCGGGGGTTAAGCGTTGCTACGTGATCTTAAATGAGTCAGAAATCTGGATAGGTGATCCCAGTTAAGTCGAAGGCTTAAGGTTAAGTCGAAGACGTAAGTATCTGGTTTAGATCTCGCCGGACAGGCAGCCTACTTATTCCAGTCAATACCTTTCCGTACATCCACCATTCGATTTAAAACACGATTCCATCTACTGCAAGCGACGAGGAGAGAATCCTGCGTTGAAGGCAGTTACGACTTCCCAGCGAGTCGAATAGCATACCCCCGGCTTTGCTATGATTTGGAACCACTTGGCTCCATTTGCGGCATTATGTGCTTGCGGGTTCATCCGATTCGCTTACCCGAGGTTAAACCGGTTTGCTAACCCACGGTTAAAGGACCCGCTTGGCCCAAAAATTACCTCATCTATGCAGGATCTTGTCGGAGGGAAAATCCGCCGGTATCATTCCGGCAAGCTCCGGCACCAAATCGTGGCAACTGTCGAGCGAAGAATTGCTCCGTTGGCAGAAAAAATTGAGTACGCCTTCAGCAAATTCCGGGGACGAACTTCGTTTTAGTAGTCGGGGGTTTATGGGGCGCCGAGTGGAAACTCATAAGCGAACATCGTTCGGTACGTTTGAATGAAAGGACCGATCCTTGGCTATCAAAGAAGAGCTATACGATCAGGCCATTGAGCTCCAACAAAAAGGGCAGTTGGATGAAGCTGTTAAGAGGCTCGAGGAAATCGTTCGTCAATGGCCCGATTATGCCCTGGCCTACGCAGCCCTGAGTGTCTTCTACAGTCGGCAAGAGCGCCATGCAGAAGCGGTTGCTTGTGCTGAAAAGGTATGCGAGCTTGAGCCGGAGGATCCCTTTAGCTTTGTTGCCTTGAGCTTGATTTGCCAAAAAGCAGGGGAAATCCGCAAGGCCGAGATGGCCTTGATGGAGGCGCGTCGAGCTCAGATGGAGGCTTGGCAGCGCATGCAACGCGGACAATAGGGGAGTTTTCCGCTGATTACCACCGGAAAGAAAATCGCATCTTTCCGCGAAATGGTCTCCCGCAGAATTCGGATGACCTTTTGAGTTGAGCTGATTGAGTTGAGCTGACCGGTACCCGGTTGGATCCCCTCTTCTTGTATGCGTTAGTGGGAGCTTGCTTATAAAAAGCTATCTCCTCTAAGCAACGTTCAGAAACCTCGTGCATCACTCCAAGAATTTTGGGGGAAAAGCCCAATAAAGAGACTTGACGAAAATCTAAAGCGATGAGAGTCACGGAAAATCCCGAGACGCCCATCGCTTTTTCCCCGAATGAACACCGTGAATTATCGGCGGTCTCCGCCGTCGATTTCGTCGGTCCGGCGGATGCACTTTATGCTTCCGCAATCTTTAGCTGACGCGAAAACACCGCCTTCTATTCACCCCTGAGGCCCGCCTGACTGAGTACACATTTAGGCCTTTTATCGGGTCAAAACGGCGCGACACCAGCCGCCCCTCGAGGGAATTTTCGCACCAACCTCTCTCTAGGTTTGCGGCGGTGGTACCGGAGGGGCTGCCTGGAACAGATTCGGCCGAACGCGCTTCTGAACGTCGATTTCAAGCACACCAAAGGTGGCCTCGTGTCGCTGGATCGTCAACTGAAGGGCGTGCAGAAGCCGTTTGGCAGTGTAGAAATTCGTGATAATCCGCTGATTTATCGGTATAGGGTCGGTCGGTATTCCGAACGGCTGCGGATTGAGTCCGAAGTCAATTATCAATTCCTCCGGGGTCCCTGTGACCCGACAGAAATTCGCATAGCAGGCAATCGCCTTCTTATCATCTACCTGGATTCGGGGCACGGGCATCTGCCCGGCCTGAGCCTGGGGCCCACTTGCGGCGGTCTCTCGTGCTTCCTGGCCGCCCTGCTCTGAGCGATCTTCAAAAGGACTCGACACGGCACTCTCCTCCGGTTTCTAACGAACTTTCTCCCAAAACAACCTTCCTCGGAGTTACCAAAACTCTATAAACCCGAGTGAGACTAATCCCCATGGCGAGGCAATTCGTTTGCGAGGAACTCATTGTTCTCGCATTAAGTACTGCAAACGCGACCTGAATACTGGAAATTGTTCCCCGCTTCTCTTAGCCTCAGCAACAGTCCCCCTGCCAACAACCCTCATGTTAAGTCAATATAGGCTCTGGCAACAGCGATATGCGAAAAAAAATAGAAAATACTGATTTCACTGCGGGAAATCACCTTGCCTATCCTATCCAAACAACCCCCTCATCTCAACCGTCACACACAACCAGGGACCTAATCAAGCATGAGAAGATGCTATCTATAAACCTCACGAAGCAAATACTTGCATAAACAACCATGATTACTAACATGATCACAAAACAAAACTTATGGCGAAATCCTCATCGAACAGGATGACTTTCGCCGTATAAGCCGTCACTACCCTTCTTTTATCCATAGTTCGGTGATTTGCATTATGGGAAACTGCATTATTGGAAAACTCTTCGACGATTATCCCAGGAGGAAACCACCTCCAAGGATCCCCGCTGAGGACCCTTTACCTGGTTGCGCGTAAGTTACCGATTTGTAGTTGTAGCTGAGTGCCGCCAAGGATGTATCGGCGTCAGGCGCAATCACTATCAGCCGAAGAGCGCACTGAGGAGCAACGTGAGTACTCCACTCGAGAACGCCACTACGAGCACAACCGCCAAAACCGTTAGCCTTGCCAATCGCCTGGCATTCAACCACCGCCCGGGTATGGGCGTAGCGAGGCGTTCCATGCGGCTTTCAAGCTTAGCGGCGCGAGCCTCGAGAAACTTGATGGGCTGAAGCAAATCTGCGGGTTGGCCCGCCGCACAATCCCTTGGAAACGCGAACCGACCCACCTGCGTCAAAAGTCGCTGTCGCGAAAAATCCCAGCCCCATCGTGCGATTCGATGCACCACGCCTACGGGCCATCTTATCGCGCGTTCCCACGCTTTCTGGGGCGGCGGCTGGCTAGGAGACTCCGGTGGGAAAAGCCGCCGATCCAACTGAACAAGCTTCGTGTACAAAACCCCCAGCTGCTCCGGGTACCGTCGCGAGGCATAGGCATCCCGACCCAGGGCACGATACGCCTGCGTCAATCGCACGCGACGAATCCACCACCTCCGGGCCGACAAAAGCAGGTATTCCGCAGCCCCAAAAGCAATCTGATTAAACGGAGTTGTACCCCCTTCCCCCACCTCTTGCGCTGCTGGCTCCCCGCGGGAAGTACCCTCTTGTTGCGGGGCGGAATCCGCTCCGGTTTGCGTGGTGAACCCCGCGGTTTTCAGGCCCGAATCGTAGCTTGCTTTCGCCGCGGGATCCGTCAGGCAAGTTTCGGCCCGCTCAACCTCGGCAATGAGTTGCTCCGCCAAAGCCGATCTTTGCCCGCCAATTTGCTGCCGCAAATACCATAAATGGCGTGCGGCAGCCGCATGAATCACCTCGGCGTCATCCTCGAGAAGCTCTAAACCGAGCAGGCGGTAGTGATTCGGCGGCTGATGCTTCCGCGGAATACCTAGCCATTTGTAATACGGGTCGAAATCGGGCTCGGCCATTTTCCCACCCCGCATGAACTTCGAAAACACCCTCTAAGGAATCCAGGCGCAGTACCGGACCCACCACCGCCTCTTTAGCCTTCGAAGTCAGCCCGGTAGCCAGCTCCAGAGGAATGCATGCGTGCTACCCGGCCTTGCATTCGCCGTCGGGCCAATCGGCCTGCACATGCTGACCCCTTTACCCATCAAAGGCAATTCAAATCTCAACCGGGGTCAACAGGCTGAACAAAGACATCAAAGGCAGCAAGGGCTCTTCGGCGCTATTCAACGCGAAAACCGATATTGACGGTCACCTGGTACTGTTGAATCTTGCCGTCGGAAATACTGCCGCGTTGCTCCACCACCTCGAACCAGCTCAAATTGCGAATGGTTTGAGCGGCACGCGCAATTGCATTGGCTGCCGCTTCACTGAAGGAATTTGTCGATGTGCCTACCACTTGAATTTTCTTGTAAACCGGGTCAGACATTTGTCGAACTCCCTTTTTCTACACAGTTGCCCACGCAGTCAAAGGATAAACCGAGAGACAACACCACGAGAGTGTCGTCCCACTTTGCAGCCGATTCAAGCCCTGTCAGCTTGGCTAAAAGTATGTACCAGAAACCCCTGCGATTCGCAAGGGATCCCGCAGCCGACCTAATCCCAGTCTTAATCACCCGCGAGAGCTGCCGATAGGAAAGCCCAAAATGCAGACCTCCGTTTAAAGGGCTCACAAGAGATCGATTTACACTCGTCCGCCACTTTTTATTTTGCCGCACTTCCCGCACCGTACCCTTTGTTTGGTACGACCGCCCCTGCTCGGATCGGCCCGCTTGGGAAGATACCGAGCGGCTTCCGTGCGAAGTCGCCGTAAAGAACTGACCGTGGGTAGGTCCCGGCGCAACCGCGAAAAGCTTTTACCCCCAATTTCGGAAATCCAGGCACAAGTGGAAAGTCGCACGCGTTCGGGGAGCTCCTTCATGCAATGAATTGCCTTCGCATGCTTCCCTTTGAAACCAGCTAGACAACTCCGGCAAATCCGAGCTACCCTATCAGGCCAACTCCCCAATTAAAGAAATTACTCAAACGAAAGAGTCTTAGCTAGCCATCGGGGATCAATCATGATCGACGCGCCGTCTGGGCCGAGCGGCCCAAGGACCAGTTTTCGCTGGGTGATTGTCGTGCTTCTTTGCGGGGTTGCCTTCGTGCTATCGGTGGACCGGGTCAACATCACGGTGGCTGCCCCCCACATCCGAGATCATTTTCGCATGAGCGACGAAGGTCTCGGCGGTGTACTCGGGGCGTTTATGTTCGGGTATGCGGTGGGGCTAATTCCTGGTGGTTGGCTTGCCGATCGTTGGGGGCCACGGCCGCTTTTGGCCGCGGCTACCTTCCTTTGGGGGATATTTACTTTGGCAATCGGCTTGGTGGGAGCGGAGGGATTACTGGGGTTTGAAGGGGCCTGGACGGCTCTTGTGGTGGCCCGGTTTTTGCTGGGCTTATGCGAAGCGTGCGCGTTTCCAGCCTTTGCCCGCACTGTCGCCAACTGGATGTTTCGCCATGAGCGGGCGCGGGCGACCGGTCTGGTGCAATCGGCCTTCACCCTCGGGGGCGCTTTGACCCCGCTCGCCGTGCGTTGGGTGATTGCCGAATTCGGCTGGCGCGAGGCCTTCTATGTTTCGGCTTTTCTCACGTTTCTCGTAGCCCTCCTCTGGTGGGCTAAGGCGCGGAACCGTCCGGAAGAGCATCCGGGTGTTAGTTCCCACGAAATGGCGGCCATCGCATCGCAGCGCGAGGAGCAAAATCCCCTACGCCCCGACCGATTCTGGTGGGCCCAATTGGCCCGATCTCGCGAGGTCTATCTGCTGTGCTTGAGTCAATTCCTATTCGGAAGTGCAGGATTCGTGTTCTTTTCGTGGTTTTATACGTATTTCACTGAGCACCGACAGGCGGACGCGGAATTATCGGCCGGCTTCCAGGCCCTCGCCTATGCGATGATGACCGTGGGGGCCACCGTGGGAGGATGGCTGGGGGACCTTTCCTTCCGACGATTCGGCAACCCTTGGGGACGCCGACTGGTGCCGCTGGCTTCCATCACATTAGGGGGCTGCCTGGGGATTATTGCTCCGATTATCCCCAACAATCTCCTAGCAGGGATTACGTTTGCGATGGTAGCGGGTCTGCTTTACACGGCTGCCTCGAGCTTCTGGTCCACGGTGATCGACCTCACGCGACGAGGCACCGGCCTTCTCGGCGGCTTACAGAATGCTGCCAATTGGACAGGGGCAGCCCTGACCACCACTCTGCTACCCACCTTTGTTCGGGTGTGGCACATACCTTGGTCTGCGGCACTCCAAATCGCAGGCGTATTGGGAATTCTTTCGGGATTGACCTGGTTAATGCTTAACCCGGCGCGCTCAATCGACGCACATTGTGCGGAGAAAGGCTTTACCGAAATGAATCGAACCCGGTGAGCTACCCCGGGCCGGCAGCTAGACGCCTCGTCGTCACTCACCCAAGACACAGCCGACGCGGGATCGGTGATCCCAGACGCTCCAAAGGGCAAGCTCGGTTTCAGGATGGCTAGCCCGCGTAGGAGTCATACTTCTCTGAGCGGTCAGCAAAAGTCTTGACTTGCCGCGATCACCTTTGCTGAAGTGGATGGCAAAAGTCTGAATGCTGGAGGCAGCCCAACCGGCCGATCAAAAATGCCGCCGAACTCTCCCACCGACGGTGCCGGCGAAAGATTCCCGCAGCCCGCGAACTTCTGCCCCTTTGCAAGGTTCTCAGGGGGATCAACAACCTCGGAACCGCCGAAACATGGTTTCTAGCGGAGAAGTGAATCCGAGGTGGCACCTTGCCGCCGATTTTGCATTAAGCCTGCGCGATGGTAGGCACCCTCTGGTGCGACATTCCTTACAGACGAATCGACTGCCCAGGTTTCAACACGACCGGCTCTGCGGAGGTCTCCCGGCGGACCCGTTCGGCCCACTGATGTGGATCCTGCTCGATCAAAGGCCACGTCCCCGTGTGTACCGGCACCACTTGCCGAGGGCGAAGGAGCTTGACGGCAATCAGGGCATCGTCGGGCCCCATTGTGAAATTGTCTCCGATCGGCAGCGCGGCCAGTCGTAGTCCCAGGTCGCCGATCAGTTGCATATCGCCGAAAAGGCCGGTATCACACGCGAAGTACACATTCCCCTCGGGAAGCACGAGGACAAATCCTGCTGCGTGGCCCCCGTCGGAACCATCCGGCAACATGGAAGAGTGAATCGCGGGCGTCATCTTCACCCGGCCGAATCGGAAGCGGTAGCTTCCACCGATATTCATGGCATGGGTATTCTCGACCCCCTTTCGTGAAAACCAGTCGCAAATCTCGTAAATACCGACCACGGTCGCACCCGTCCGCTTCGCTATTTTTTCCACATCCGCCATGTGGTCGAAATGACCATGCGAAACGAGGATGAAATCGGCCGTAACCTGATCGGATTTCACGGGAGCTACCGGCGAATCATCCAAAAAAGGATCCAGCAAGATTCGCGAGCCATTGGTTTCTATGAGCCAACTCCCGTGTCCTAACCACTGAAGTTCCGTCGCCATAGTCAACTGACTCCCCACTCGGTTTTCACGCTTGCTAAAGTTTTCGGGCGAAAGCCTGAGATTCGAAGCCCAATATTCCCGGAAAATTCCCCTAGCCGGAAACCTCCACCGGAATCAGGCGAGGACCTTCGCGGCCTTCTTTCAACCGTCCCGATGCTCAAAATCTTTCCACCGTCTCGATGCTCAAAATTATTCTTGCGCGCACCTCACCGGCTTGCTGTTTGGGGCCAATGCCAGATGGGAGTCAAAAGGCAAGTAGGCCTACGGCTAAAAACCGGGAAAGTTTTCCCCGAAAACAAAGCCCTCCTAACCGACAAAATCCGCCGACCTGCCGACTGATTCTCGCCGCTTGATACGCCGATTCTCCACTCAAAAAGCGGCATTTCCTCCCGGCCCTTCAGCTTGTCCGTCGCCAGGAATTTCAAGTATGCCATTTGTATTTGATATTCCGGGGATGGTCAAGCAAACCGCCCTTATAATCCACCAAATTCGTGCATGAAGGTTGTCCCTTAAAAACCACATAGCCGATGCTTTCGGATAGCGGTAAAAGCGTTTCCAAGTCGGTCGGCAAGGGGAATGCGCCCACCTCAAGGCGGTATTGACGCGGTTGAGTAGGCTTCAGGCACTGCGTTTATGACCTTCGTAAAATTCCGCTTCCGAAGCTTGGAAAAACGCCGCCTGAGATCGATTTGAATGGTTACAAGGAGGCTTTTGGCCCCGAGTGAGTCCTCCAAAAGTCCTTCCGCCGGATTGCTTTGTCCAGTTGCCCCCGATTAGGCCGACACGAACTTATGGCCCCCAAAATTTTACGGCTGGAGGTTCGGCCGAATGCAAAATGGGAACTCTGGTCATTCGACGTAATCACGGTTTCAACGGAATGTGACGGCGTCTTTTAGGCCCGAGCAAAACCTTTAAGGCAAACTGAGCACCAAAGCATGGAACCAGGCCCCATGGACAGTGTCCACTCAGCACGAAATTTACCCGCTTGTGATCACAAGCTTTTTTCGGCAAGGCCTTTTGAGCGAAAGTCCCGGACGAGCCGGATAAGGGTTCATCGGCCCAAGCTCAAGTTTCCGGCTCACGCCCATCCCTTGATAGCGTTTTACCTTTTCTACATCTTATCGTGGTGGTTGCCAGGTGAAGCCGACCTGCGTGGCTCTGCAAGCGCTGCCGAGCCGCCACCGCAAACTTATCTCTCGAACGATCTAGGCGGCACCTACCACGGATCGTTTGTCTCCGCGGGCTCCCCAGTAGCAGAGTTAACCTTGTGGCCAAATGGTCACGCTCATGACGGATGGAGGATTGGTTCCTTGGGTGATCGGCCGGAGATTGCCCCCCGCTCGGAGCAACCGGAACGACTCGCTCTGGTTGCCGGCCGATGGGGAACTACGAGCGCATCGCAGGCATTGACATCGGTTCACCGGCTCGCCCAACCGAGCACAATCCCGGGCCACATAAGCTTGGCATCCCGTCCTGAAGTGCCCGCTCAATCCCCTCCACAAACGCCGTTTCCGGCTATGCCCGGTGAAGCGGAATGGCAGACCATCCCTCCGGTGTCGACAAGCATTTCCCCCTCACCTCGGTCGATCAATCAACCGCATGGCACCCCCGGAATCTCGCCCGAGGTGTGGCAGGGGATTGAAGAAAGGCTGGCTGCTTTGGAGAGGGAGGTGCGTGACCGCGCGACTGTTGCTGCCTCGTCAGCGGCTACGTCGCCCTCTAAAGACGATAAGAAAAGCGAAAAATTCACGGTAGTTCCGATCGGGCGAATTCAGGCCGATGCAATCGCTTTCGCCCATCAAAACTCGGCCAGTGAAGCAGCTTATGGCGACCTCCAAAATTACTTCGAGTTTCGTCGGCTTTACTTGGGGGTCTCCGGCAAGGGCTATGAAGTGCTGGAATATAAGTTAGAGGTGAATTTCGAACCGGAGGCCCTCATTCACGATCGCCAAAATCAGGTCTTAGCCGCTACTGACTTCGTCCAACTCCGGGACGTTTACCTCGGACTAAACGAGGTGCCAATCTTCCAGCGAGTGCGTTTCGGCGCTTTTAAAGAACCATTTTGCTTAGAAGAACTCACCAGTTCACGGTTCATCACCTTCATGGAGCGATCCCTCCCGGGAAATCTTTTTGCTCCAAAAAGAAAGGTGGGGACGGCCTTCATGGCTTGCCCGGAATCCGAGCACTGGACCCTTTCCTCCGGGGTTTTCTTCGAAAATGTATCGCTCGATACCAAAGAGTTGGCAGAGGATCGCCAAGGTGTGGAATGGGCCCTTCGAGCCACCTGGAATCCCATTTACCTCGATGACGGACGACGCGTGCTGCACCTAGGCACGGGCTATGTGTTTACCGATGATGCCGACAACCGCTTGCGCTACCGAACCCGTCCGGAGGTCCACGAATCCGAGTACTTACTCGACACGGGGGTGATGTTGGTGGATAGCCTTCATCGGGCCAACTTGGAGGCTGCCTTGGTGCGGGGGCGATTTTCGATTCAAAGCGAACTTTTCGCCGTAACCACCAATAGCATCGCAAATCACCCCGACTTCAGTTTTTACGGTGCCTACGCCATGGCAACCTGGTTTTTGACGGGCGAGCATCGACCTTACGAGCGAGATACCGCTACTTTTGGTCGCGTGGTTCCCAACCGTAACTTCAGGTGGATTCGCACGGCGGATCCCTCTCGCCGCGGTTGGGGGGCGTGGGAATTGGGCGTGCGGTGGTCATGGGTCGATCTCGACGAGCCGGCCTTAACCTCGCCCCTAGCCGGTCAATTGCACGATCTGACGCTCGGCCTCACCTGGTACTGGAACCCGGAGGTCAAGTGGACGTTTCAATGGATTCATGCCTTTGGCGACCCTCGCAATCAGCCGAATATGACACACACGGATATCGTTGGCCTCTCCGCCCGTTTCGACTTTTGAAAAATAAGCCTCTTATCTAACGCGATCACCGAACAAGCAACCTTTGAACAAACTCGTTCGGATTGACCGCACGAGCTTACCGCCGTAACGATTGAGATCTCATTTGCGGAAAACCTCGCAGCGAAAGGCCTCAGGGTATTCCCGCGCATGGGATTTGCCGCCTAAAATGCCTTTTACCAGCCATTGGCTTCAAAGCAATGTGAAGGTTTCAAAGTGATGCGAACCCGGAGGCATGGGTGAGGCTGGGCGCCGGGAGTTTCAAAGCAATGCGAAGGTTTCAACTCGATGCGAAGGCACTTAAGGATTTAAGGCGGCTAGCAAGAATGTAAGGCGGCTAGGATTGGCTCAATGGCCTTTGAAATGCGGAGTGCTATGGCGTCGGCCTTAATCCGCAGGCTTCGGACCGCCACTGGCTGAATGAGCCCAAAGGTGTGCGCGTAATATCTACGAGTGAGGTAGCCCATGAAGAATCGCTATTTTCCAGGTTTGCAACGGGAGGTTTCAGAGATCGGCCTTGGTACCTGGCAGCTAGGAGGCACCGAATGGGGCGATGTGCCCGAAGATCAAGCGTTGGCCACCCTAGAAGCCGGGGCTGATTCCGGCATCAATTTTCTTGATACGGCAGATATTTACGGGCTGGGGCGGAGTGAAACGCTGATCGGCAAGTTTCTGACAGGACGTCCCGATCGCGAGAAATTCGTCGTCGCCACAAAATTGGGACGACATCCCGACCCCGGCTGGCCCGAGAATTTCACTCGGGATGCGGTCTTTCGGCATACGGAGCAATCCTTACGCCGACTCGGCCTGGATCGGATCCATTTGACACAGACTCATTGCGTGCCTTTCGAGGTGATGCGCGAGGGACGCATCTTCGACCATCTTCGCGAGCTTCGGGAGAAAGGCTTGATCGAAGCTTTTGGGGCGAGCGTGGAGAGCATGGAGGAGGCTCAATTCTGCATGCAAGTGGAAGGTTTGGCCTCCCTTCAAATCATTTTCAACATCTTTCGGCAAAAACCGATCGATGCCCTATTTGATCAGGCAAACGCCCGGGGCATCGCGCTAATCATTCGCCTCCCGCTGGCCAGCGGCCTCCTATCGGGCCGATTTGCCAAGGACACGGTCTTCCCTTCGAATGACCATCGCAATTTCAACCGGGATGGTCAGCGTTTCAATGTCGGGGAGACTTTCGCCGGTCTACCCTTCGAAAAAGCGGTCGAATTGGCAGACCGAGTCCGCGAGTGGGTTCCCACGGGAATGAATATGACTCAAATGGCCCTGAGATGGTGCCTTGATTTCGATGCGGTCACCACCGTGATTCCTGGGGCTAAAACGCCGAATCAGGCCCGGGAAAACGCATCGGCAAGTGACTTGCCCGTTTTATCCCCCATCGTTCATAACCGTCTTGCGCGGTTCTATCAGGCGGAGGTAGCCCAGTTTATCCGCGGGAAATACTGATTCCTTCACAGAGCGTTCGCGGGCGGCATACTGAGGCTTGTCTCCCACCTTGAAGATTTTTCGAGAAGCATTCCGGGATCAGGTTACGACGGCGAACCCAACTTCGCCGTGCCCCCAGATTCTGACCGTTCCGACACCAGATCGCCGTCAAGTCCCTCGGGTGCCTGTTGCCTGGCGAGCTTCGGGCGAAGTGCCCATAGCTCCGTACCGACCAAAAAACCGACTAAAAATGTGACGACCTTCACCTGGCCTCGGCTCCGTATCCCCGGGCTACCCGGGCGGTCTTTCGGCACGCAAATTAGCCGGTCAAGCGCAGAATTGCTCGGCGGCATTTTAGCCGCCGCGGCTGGTGCAAGCGAACCTCGTGCCGCCAACATCGCGGCCCCAACGCGGGGAAAAGCCTTTCGAAGGGCGGCGGCAGCTTTCTCTGCCGGAGACTGCGGGCCAAAAAAAGGGGGGATACCCCCTCTTCGGCAGACCAGCTTAGCAGGATCGGTACAATACTGCCCTTACCTGGGGATCCGCCACCATCGCTAACGCATGCCCGCCACTGAACAGGATCGCTGCCTTAGCGTGGGGATATGCCAGCAACCAAGTCGCTCGATTGGCCCGACAGTTCCCTTTGGGTTCCAGGCACCAGAAAGCTTGCACTTTTACGCGACTTTTCCGCTTTTCCGCGGCAAGAATGAATCATTCTTCCCTTAGTGTACAGTTGACGGTAAGATACGAATTAGGGAGCGGTTAAAACGCGCATTTTCTATAACTGGGAGCTTTTGAAAGGCACGGAAGCACGCTTGGGGCATGGGGCCTTCCACACGCGGGCAAGCTCACAAAAAGGATTGGTTTACTCCCGCAGAGCTAAGCTCACGGGCGAAGGCCAGCAGCCTTTTGACGGAATCGTGGCCGAGGGATTGCAGGAGGTTGGAGCCAGCAGTCCTCATCGTTGAAAAGTTTCGAAGTTATATCAATCCCCGCATTTAAGAGGCGGTCGCCGGTAAATGATGACAGCACACCTCAAACGAGAAATGGATCAATTGAAGCGAAGCTTGTTTTCGCTTTGCGGCTTGGTCGAAGAGCAAGTGGATGCGGCTGTGGAAGCTTTGGCCAATCGCGACGCCGATTCAGCACGGGCCGTCGAAGAGAAGGACCGCCAAATTGATGAATTCGAAATTCAGGTGGAGGAAGAATGCCTCAGAATTCTGGCCCTCTACCAGCCCGTTGCCGTGGACCTACGGTTCATCGTGTGCGCCTTAAAGATGAACAATGACCTAGAGCGAATCGGGGATCTGGCGGTCAATATTGCGCGAAAGGCCGTCACGTTGGTCCGACAGGAGCCAATCCCCTTACCGCCCCAACTGAGGACGATGGGCGAGGAATGCCCCAAGATGCTCCGTAACAGCGTCGACGCCTTGATCCGCGGGGATGCTTCCCTGGCTCGCGATGTCTTACGCCGCGATGCGGAGGTTGATTCCATGAAACAGCAGGTTCGCCAATGGGGCGAAGATACGATTTTGCGGGATCCGAAGCGGCTGACGGCCGTGCTAGCGATCATGGCTGCAAGCAGAAATCTTGAGAGAATTGCTGACCATGCTACAAATATTGCCGAGGATGTCATCTACATGATTGAAGGGCACATCGTTCGGCATCACGCGGGGGCAATGAGCGCTCCGTGATCTGACCCACTGACCGGTTGCGAGGCTCGACGAGGTTTTCGGAACCTCTCCGCAAGAAATCCCATTCTCTAAGCTTTCGCGTTCCTCCGTGTGGGATAGGGTTAGGTTTCCTGTTTCGTTCTGGCACACCTGAACGGCGTTTATCGCGCGGGGCAGAAGTAGTTGCGAACTGACCAGATAGTAGCTGTTTCCAGAACATATGGTGATTTCTCTTGCGTCGCCCCGGCCGGCTTTTTTAGACATTGATCCGGCGGGCATGCTCCCGCATGAATTTGGTCACTTCACCCACGGAGGTACTCGTCGATTGCTATCCCGCGATTTTGCTTATAAATTCGCCAACTTTTTAAACGGATGAAACCCGCCCGCTTGTTTCTTCCTCCCTTCGCGCAGCAACGCATATAGGTGAGCTTTGATTCAAGACAGTGCAGATCGTCTCCATTCCCTCGCGCAACACCCCAATACAAACTATACCCCGCTCGCTTTTTCTTTTTTTCAAGTTCGTGCCTCAGCGGGCATTTAAGCCTATCGAGCGAGCCCCGCCAAGCAGAAATACGATCGGCTGAGTAAGGATCCCCCATCCAAAGTTCGTAAGAGACTTTTCAAAATCAGCCGTTTCCTACTATCCTAAATGCGAAGGACCAAGGCTCGTCCTGAATTGACTATAGATGCGATTCCGGTAATTCTGCCGGCACTGCAAAATTGGATGAATTGCGCCGGTTTGGGCAAAACACGGAGCAGGCCCCACGGTTCAAACTTAAGTAGGAGAAGAGTAGCGTTTGGGAGAATGGGAGCGTTTAAGCTGCGCACCGTTTGGATACCAATCGAAAAGAATCCTTAACCGTCATGCCGGGTAGGCCAGATACGTCCGGCCGCCAAACACTTGAGTCCGCAAAGGTAGGAGGCCCATAGGCTCACGAGACCATAGGAAATATTTGGAACTATCTCATGAGCGGAGCCAGAAGACTCAACCGCGCGGTTGCCGTTGAGTGAAGATCGAAAGGAAGTAGCGGCCGCGGACGCTCTTCCCCCTTTTTCCCGGGTGTGCCGCCGGTGATAGTGGCAGATCTGCCAAAAATGCAAAGGCCGTCCCGCAAAGTGCACTACCGCAAAGGCAATAGACGCTTCAAAACCACTGCAAATGAAAAGCTTATACTCGAAAGGATGCCTTCGGGAAAGATCGCACTGAAAAGGCGGACCCTCTTCTGGCTGAGCAAATAAATTCACGTTTAGCAGCTTTGGCTGAACCAAAAAACCCAAGCTGAGGAGCACAACATGGCCGAATACCGAATCGAAAACGATAGCATGGGCGAAGTGGCCGTCCCTTTCCACGCCTATTACGGGGCCCAGACCCAGCGAGCGGTGCAGAACTTCCCGATATCCGGTCAGCAGCTTCCCAAGGAATTGATTCGGGCCATAGGTCTCGTGAAATGGGCGGCGGCAACCGTGAACCGCGATCTGGGTCAGTTTGCTCGGCTCAAAAAGTCGCCACTATCAGCCGCGCAAATTGAGGCCATTCGCACCGCAAGTTGGGAAGTTTTCCAGGGGAAATTCGATGATCAATTCCCGGTGGACATCTACCAGACCGGCTCAGGAACATCATCGAACATGAATGTCAATGAAGTGATTGCCCACCGAGCCGGGGAAATACTTCTCGGGACTCGGCCGCTCAAGCGATCTCCCATTCACCCCAACGACCATGTGAACCTGGGTCAGAGCACGAATGATGTCTTTCCCACCGCGATCCATGTGGCCGCCGCGTTGGGAATTGAACGCGAATTGGTGCCCGCCCTTCGCCGCGCTACGGAATGCCTGATGAATAAAGCCGATCAGTGGCAAGATGTGCTGAAAATCGGCCGAACCCACTTGGCAGATGCCACACCCATGACGCTAGGCCAAGAGGTCTCCGCTTGGGCTAGAGCCCTAGAGCTATCCACAGCTCGGGCAAGGAAGGCTTTGGAAGCCGTTCTCGAGGTGCCCATCGGCGGTACGGCGGTAGGGTCCGGCATTAACACTCATCCGGATTTTGGCCGACAGGTCGCGAAGCTCCTTGCCGATACCACGGGTATTCCGTTCGTGGAGGCTCTTAATCACTTCGAAGCCAATGCTCAACGGGACGGACTCGTCGAGTGTCACGGTCAACTCCGCGCGATTGCCGTCACATTGTTTCACGTGGCCAACAACATTCGTTGGCTTGGCTCAGGACCCCGGTGCGGTTTCTTCGAGATTCGCATTCCGGATTTGCAGCCCGGAAGCTCGATCATGCCGGGCAAGGTCAATCCCGTGTTATGCGAAAGCTTGATGCAGGTCGCAGCCCGGGTCATAGGCAACGATCAAACCGTCGCTTTCTGCGGAGCAACCGGCGGACAATTCCAACTGAACATCCTGATGCCGGTGATGGGTGCGACCGTCCTAGAGAGTATTCGACTGATGGCCACTGCAACCGATGTGTTTACGGCTCGGTGTTTGGAGGGCCTTGAGGCCAACCGGGATGCCTGCGCAGCCAGCGTCGAGAAGAGCCTCGCCTTGGCAACAGCTCTAAACCCCTACATCGGATACGCGGCAGCCGCAGCACTTGCCAAGGAAGCATTTGAAACGGGAAAAACCATCCGGGCACTCTGCCTGGAGAAGCAGGTACTGCCGTCGGAGACTTTAGCTGAGGCTTTAGACCCTTGGCGAATGATCCGACCACAAGCCGCGGAATAATGCGGAATAAATTGGGGTAAAGCGGCGAAATAGGGCAAACTGCCCGCTTACCGTGCGCGATACTGCTGCCGTCTAATCGCACTTTTTGAGGATGAACCTAAAGTTTCCTTTTGCCCTCATTTCCTAATGGAGCATTCGGCTCACAATTAGCAACATTCGGCAAAAGATGCTAAAAAACGCAATAAAGCTTATCAACACTATTCATAAACTGCACAATTAACGTGTTTTTTGGTATATCCACAAGTCAACGGCTCTTCTTCTTTAAATCCACACGGTAACAAGTCTTCTTTTCGCGGAAGAGCCAATTGGGGAAACAAATTCGGGATGACAGTCTTGAGGCACCCAAATAACCCTCATATCTAACTTTATTTGCCGACATAATGTTATTTACGGTTACACCCACCGAAGCGGTGTGCTTGAGCGGCAGCAATCGCTCATGCTAAGCGGGATCCCGGAGAGCGTTTCCACGTGTTTTTTGAGGGGTCCAACGATCGCGCGATTGGCTTCCTCGCGGTTAAGACCACAAAATTTGGCAAATTAATTCCAAATTATCCGCATAATTTCGCCTTTTTGTTTAAGGAATTTAGCTCTCTGGTGCGAGCGGACGCTCATATGAGGTTCCAATTCCTATTCGCGCACTTTGTACTGAGAACCCGTCTGCTTTAACAGGTACCGACCTTTAAACATCTTAAAAGGCTAAAGTTTGCGCCACCGTGCTGGCCCCATGTGACCGACGAGTTGACGAGTTGCCCGATGTCGGCGGCTGAGGACCTCCGTTTTTACCCTATCACCGTAATTTGCCTGTTTGCTTCATTTCCCTTTTTTCCCGAGCTTCCTTCATGTTCGTCTTTGTCTCGTTTTTTCTCAGGAGTCCCCCGAATTCCCACCAGTCAACTGAACGGGCAAATTTTCCGATCTATCTTAGAATAGGCAGACCGCTGGCGGACGCTCGAGGGTCAATGCATGGCAAAAATTCAAACCACGATCGGCTTAATGACCGGCTTACCTATTGTTGAGACGGTCGACAAGCTCATTAAGGTCGCCAGCAAGCCGCGGGATCTCCTTGTCGAGCAAAATAAAGCACTATCCGAACAGCAAAAAGGGATCGTCGAGCTCACCGCTCTATTAGCTAGTGTCCAATACATAGCCAAGAATCTCGCCAAGCCGGAGCTTTTCAGCCGTCGAACCGCCACAAGTTCTCAACCGGATACCCTCGAGGTAGCCGTCACCGGGTCTCCCGCCGTCGGGCAGACCACCGTTCGGCCCGTGCGAATGGCCAGCGCACAACAGTGGATTTCCTCCGGGGTTGAGAGCACCACCACTCCGCTGGGGGGTGGGAAGATTACCTGGCGGTTTGGCCCGAATTTAGCCGAGCCAATGGATTTAAGCCACATTCGGGGCGGAGCGGGGTTTGTACCCGGATCAGTCCGGATTACCGATCGAAGCGGAGCTTCCGCCATTATCGATTTGTCGGCAGCTCAAACGCTCGGCGACGTCTTACAGGCCATCAATCAGAATACTCAGGTAACTGTCGCCGCCAGCATCCGCGGCGACAGCATCGCCCTTACGGATTTAAGCGGTGGTCCTGGCCGCCTTCGCGTGCAGGAGGTGGGATCCCAAACGGCTGCCTCTTTGGGGCTTGCCGGAATCAATGTCGAAGGCGATACCGCTATCGGCACCAACATCGTCTGGCTTTCCGAGTCAATGCCGCTCTCAGTCTTGAATGATGGACGCGGGGTGCGCTTCAATCGGTACGTCGCCGATCTGGACTTTACTCTCCGCGATGGTACCCAGGGACAGATCGATTTGGCACCCCTGGTGAACGGAACTGTGTCGGAGCCTCAAACGATCGGCGATCTTCTCCGGCAATTCAATGAAGCAGCTCCCGGCAAATTGCAATTGGAAATCAGTTCGGATGGTAAACGCTTCGTTCTCCGCGATTTAACCGAGGGATCCGGCCAGCTCCAGATACAGGCTTTACACGATTCGCGGATCCTATCAGACCTCGGTTTGTCCGGCACGCCCCAGGAAGGTCAGATTCTCGGCCGACGGGTCCTCGGGGGGCTAGGAAGCCCGCTCATTGCCACCTTGAATGGGGGAAGAGGGCTGGGCCCGCTCGGTTCTTTACGGCTCACGGACCGGCAGGGCGGTGAAGCAACGGTGGACCTTACCTCGGCGGAAACCGTTGCCGATATTTTGGAGGCAATCAACGGCGCCGGCTTAAAGATCCAAGCCCGACTAAATTCGGCTCGAACAGGTATTGAGCTTTTGGATACTTCCGAAAACCCCTCGGGGCCGCTCGTCATCGCGAGTGCTGACGAGCTCCAGACAGCGGAAAAACTGGGCTTGGCCGCCAGCGGGAATTTGACGCGGGTCAACAGCGGCGATCTTCATCGGCAAATCATTCGCGAAAACACGCCGCTTTCCCAACTCCAGGGTGGTCGCGGCGTACAGTACGGAAGTTTCACTATCATCGATAGCCGGGGCAATTCGCAGGTGGTGCGCCTGTCCGCGAGCAATGCAAGGACGGTGGGCGATGTGCTGTCGGTGATTAACGGCCTAGGCCTTTCCGTGCGAGCCGAGATCAATCCTACCGGCGACGGCATTCGATTAGTGGATTACGGGGGGGGCTCAGCGCAGCTCCGCGTTCTTGCCACCGGTTTTCGCACAGCAAGCGACCTCAATTTGTTACGCGATCGCACCCGCACGCAGATCAATGGGGAGGAAGTCCAAATTATTGATGGAGCGATGACCTACTCCGTAGAGCTAAGCTCCGGAGAAACGTTGGCCGATTTGCAGCGAAAAATCAACCAGCAGAATGCTGGCCTTGCAGCCGTTGTGATTAACGATGGGTCATCGCGGCCGTATCGCTTGAGCCTGCAAAGTCTTCAAGCCGGTCGCCTGGGAAGCTTGGTTATTGACATCGAGAGTCTGCCATTTGACATTCGAGAAATAACCCCCGGACAAGATGCCCTTTTGGCGCTGGGAACCTCCAACACAAGCGGCGTTCTGGTCCGATCCTCAAATAATAGTTTCCAGGACGTAATACCGGGAGTTAGCATCACGATCAAAAAGCTGGATACTGAACCGGTCCGAGTAACGGTGCGATCGAGCGAAACGGACGTGGTCGCTTCCACCAAGCTTCTTGTAGATAACTACAATCGATTCCAGGAGAAGCTTACCGAACTAACCTTCTTCGATCCGCAGTCCAATAAGCGGGGACCGCTACAAGGGGATATTTTGGCACTCCGCTTGCAATCCGATCTGGGGACGATGCTGACCCAATCGATTGCGGTCGAGGGTCGCATGGTATCCTTACGAGAAATGGGCATCGAAATCAGGGCTGATGGCAAATTGAGCTTGGACGAAAGCCGTTTGCGAACCGCGTTTCAAGAAAATCCGCAAGCTGTGCAGCGATTTTTCGCCGGTACGGGTACCGGCTTTGCTGTTCGGCTTGACCGTCTCCTTCAGCAATTAGCCGGCGAGCAGAACTCCATGTTGGGCCGCCACCTTGAGACGGTTCAGCGGAAGATTGCGAACAATGAGCAGAAGATCGATCAGCTCGAAGAGCGCCTTGAACGTCAGCGTCAGCGGCTTTTGGCGGAGTTTTATCGGGCGGATCTTCTCGTTGGAAAAATGCAATCTCAAATAGCGATTGTAGAAAAAATCCAGCCAATGACTTGGTACTTCAATCGCAGGACGAAGTAAGACCGCCGGCCGGAACCACAAAATGGCCTCCGCGGCAAACGCTTCCTCGCGCATAGCCCGTGCAAATCACGAAGCCCGAAGTGGCCGAATTGAAAAGGCGGTGATCAGATCTAATAAGGGATCACAAGGATGGGTTTTGAGCCAACCGGATACCTGGCGACAGAAGTTTTCACAGCCCCCCCACAGAGGCTACAGCTCCTTCTAATCGAAGGGGCGATTCGATACCTCCACAAAACCAAAGCCTTATGGGAGCAGGGCAAAATCGAGAAAGGCTACGAGTTCCTAGCACAAGCGCGAGCCATTATTGCGGAAATCCTGGGCGGCCTGCGAAAGGATATCTTGCCCGAAGTTACCCGTCGTGTAGCTGCGGTGTACACGTTTCTGTACACCAGACTGGTGGAAGCACGGGCCCGGCAAGACATCCAGAAATTAGATGAGATCATCCGTGTTTTAGAGATCGAACGGGAAACATGGAGCGAAGTATGCCGCCGACTTGCCGAGGAATCATCCTCCCAAATAGATTCCCTCGCTGTGGTAGAAAGCTCTCAGGAATTGCCGACCAGTAGCCCGCAGTTGTGCTCGTGGAAGGATGATTCTCCCAGCGACTTCCCACCGGAAACTTTAAGGTTCGTGGCCGAAGCCTAGGCTGCCTTTGACTATCTGCGATCTGCTGCGATCGGCCAAGGTTTCCACGATCCAGGGCTTTGAGAGATTCTTTTTGATTCGTGCCCCTTTCGGCCCAAATAATTCGGCCCAAATAAATGGTTGCCGGCTAAACGGCGACCGCAGAAAACGTCGCCCACTTTCTTCTTAGCCCAGATGTCGGGCGAACCAACACCGGGCTTCTTGCCACATTCCCAGCGAAAGCACATGCCCGGATTCTTCTTCAATATACGCACGAAAATTTTCTGGTACCCCCATGGCCCTGTAGACCTCAGCAATGCGGGCGATTGCTTCGCGGACTTCCGTAATCGGGCTACCCTCGTCTCGGCCACCGAAATTCAAAAGGAAGGGTTTTGGGGCGGTCAAAGCCGCCACATCCGCGGTATCTCCATATTGCATCAACCCCGGAATGAAATTGGGGAAGCAGTGCAACAGATGATGCCGATGTATCGCCCCGTAAGTGGGGAGACAGCAATTGCCCACCAAGCATTTCAGACGATCCTCCCAAGGCCCCAAAAGCCAAGTATGCGTTGAGCCCATGGAGTGACCATAGCAACCGAGGCGGTCGGCCCTCACTTCTGGCCGAATGCATAAATAGTCGATGGCCCGCCGCATATCCAAGATATTTTTCCAGGCCAACGATTTGCCACAAACCACGTAGCGCAAAAACTCGAATCGCTCGTAATCCCCGTTCCGCAAATGGGCAGACATCCGCTCCTCGAAGCAGAGGGCATCAGGGCAAAGCACCACGTAGCCTTCTTGAACCATTGCAACTCCGGTGTGATGCATCGGATCGCCGGCCAATCCCGCCGGCTCGCTTTTGCCCAAGTGCCACTGCCCATTGTGTTGGTGCCAGACGGCAATCGCCGGAGCCGGGTGCCCCCCAGTAACTCCATCGGGAACAAGCAGCAGTGCCGGCACTCGGTCGCCAGGCTCAGCCTCGTAGCTGACCCATTCGATACGATACCCCGACTTTTCAACCACCTTATGCGTCTGGGGACGCAGGTCGCACGGCTCGGGCCAGGGACCGCCTAGGCATCCAAGCAGCCGCTCACGAAAGTTGCGCCTTCCTTGCTCCGAGATCAAATCCGGCCTCGGTGCCACGGTGCCTAATTCTCGCGAGGACCTCGTGCTCATGGGATCATAGCCTACCTTCCTACGGAAAAATTACGGTCTCGCAAGGCGCCTAATGCAATCACTCACGCTTGCAAATGTGGCAACTATTCAATCGGGTGCCGGATGCGTCCTGTCGGTCTTAACCTCAGGGCCATTTCTTGCTCGAGCTTACCGCAATTTAATCTTGAGCTTGCCGCTTAAGGTAGGTATCGAAGCGAATGAGAATCTCGGCAGCATAAGACATACAGTTGGGCCAAAGACCCTCGTAGGTGATCTCGACAAGCTCGCCGGATTCTGATGGTTGTTTGGTCGTCATCCACGTGGGGTAAAAGCCCTCCGGATGCTGCACGGCGGTAAGAGTATCTGCCATTGCCCGGGCTTTTTTCAAGTAGATTTCTTCCTTCGTCGCCGCGTGCATCGCTTGACAAAAACGGATGTAATGGGCCACGTGCCAGTCAATGGGGAAATAACAGTCGTACTGCTCTAGCACCGAGGGAGCGATGTACTGCCGATTGAAGGAATTTTCCCATAGGACAAACTGATCCTCGACAAACTTAAATAGTTCTGCGGCGATTTGAAGGTAATCATTCTCCGGGGTAGCGTTGGCGAGGAGATACTCGGCCAAGAAAACTGTATCATAAAATTGAAGATTACTGTAAGGAGGCCTCAGAAGCACATCATCCCACTGTTGCTGCCATAACCGGGTCTTAACCGGGTTTTCCAACATCCATCGTAAGGCGCGATCCCGCACGGGAATTAAATCCTGCCGGCCATGATACCGAATCAGCCTATCGAGAAAGCAAATAGCCTGAGCTTGATCCGAAGTGTAATCCTCACGCACTTCACCGGTTTGGGGATCCACCCGGAAATACCACCGCCCCTCCGGGAGCTGCTTACTGGCCAAAGTTTCGGCAATACGGTAGGCTGCTTCCAGATAAGTAGCGTCTTTGGTTGCTTCGTAAAGGTCGACATAAGCTAGCCCCGTCATCGCCGAGCGTGAAATCTGCAAGTACTGACCCGGCGGATGGGATAGGGGCATATTCGGATAGGCCCAGTCCTTCGGCGTAGAATGGTCGATCAAATACTGGGCAATTCGACCGGCGATCTCCAAGGCTTCGCGGGCCCGTTCACTCCCCGGCTCAAATTGAGCATCTGTCACCAGAAGACGAATGAATGCCGCACCAAATAATGACGGATAAGGCAAAGGCGTTGTCTCACCCCGTTTCCACGGTTCGAGAGTTTTCCGCAAATACTCCGCGCAGCGACGGCCCGATTCGACATAACTGCATTTTGCGGGCCGATAAGGCCCACCAAATTCGGCAACTTTGAAGAATTTAAAGTTTGTCCGGGCCAAAGTACGACCGTCGCTGTCCTGCGCGTCGATCACCACTTCGTACCCCGCCCCGGCGGGAAGTGCACTCCAGATCGGAGCTAGATCGACCTCGGGCTTGGGCGATTGCACACTCTGTTCGGTCCCCGCTCCCGTCATCCTACAGAGATAGAAAGCCGGGGAAGATTCGGGGGGAATGACCGCGAAGACCGGCGGATACATGAACCGGCTGGCATGAATGTTCCACCCGGTTCGCTGGAGGCTCATCACCTCCGCTTTATTCTCCTGCCCACCGTAGCCAAGCAATCCGGAAAGGTGCAGCCCCAAAAACACCGTAACGATGATCCAGCTTCCACAACTCCTCGCTGTGTAACTCATCAGTAGATCCCTCCCAATATAATTCGAGTCCAAACGGGGAAGGTGCCCCCAGGCCGAAGCTTTGTGCCGCCCGACCATTTGCGAAAGAGGATCGATGGTGCGCCGCCTACATGACCAATCCCACCCCATTTCCTTCGAACCTACTCTACTATGCGTTTTTGCCCCGCGGAAGGCAGTCGACCATCTAGGCCTCCGCCCTTATTCGAGCGTGACCGATGCCAATCGCTTCATCGCTCCGCCGAAAGGCGGTTTCCATGCGGCACAGTTGCTTGTTGAGCTTTCCCGCCCAAGCCCATCTCTTTCAAATTACTGTCACTTACCGACGAAGGCTCGCGCCCCGTAGACAGCCAGCACCGCAAACACAATCAATTTCGATCCGCCAACGCCGGGACTTGCTTATTCAGTAGTTCGTCCCAGTTGAAGTCCCAACTGCAAGCCCGGAGGGCTTACCGATAGGGCCCCGGTAAGCCCTCATTTCAATTCGTTCAGGAAGAGTTCGACACCAAGTCGATTTACCCTTCACCGAGCAAGAACGCCCCTACGCATGGGTACCGCGAAGGGCGATTCCCGGCTCCCCATCGTAACGGATCTCAACCGGCAACCCATTGTGCAAGAGAGACAATCGCGCAGCTTCGGTCACCAACTCGTTGATGTAGCTATTACCCGGCGTGGCCAGCAAACCGCGTTGATCGATTTCGGCAAGCAAATGTTGCCGTGCTGCCAAGGCTTCATCCAGCGGGAAATTTTCTCCGACTTGATTTACCCTCAGTGCCGCCAGCACGCTCGCTTCGATGGAGTCGTATCCGTACCCGATCGGCCGCAACCCCTCGCCCTCCCATGGCACCAAACGGAAGTAATCGGGACTGACGAACCGATACGGCGCCCCCGAAAGCCGATCGATGTATCCGTGGCCCACCCCCCGGAATTGATCATCGTGTTTGATGATTCCTGCACAATTCTCGCCCTCGCAGTAGATTACAAGGCATTGATCGTTGGTTCCGGGTGCTTCGTCCGGATAACCCAACCCGTCTAGCACCGAAAGAATCGCGCCGTTTTCCCAGGTGACCCGGCCCGCTGACCACATCCAGCCAACGTTGCCATTGGGAAAGACACCTTCGACCCCGCGCACGGCGACTTCTACCGGGCGGAGCCCTGTAATGAAATAGACCAGGTCCACATAGTGGCACCCAACGTAGGTAAAGGGATCTGCATTCTCCTTCGTAAACCAGTTTTGAAAGTTGGAATGCCGATAGTAGTACGGTTCGATCAGCTTCGCCTCGCCTAAGCGAAACTGCCCGAACCGACCCCTGCGGTATTGCAGCCGCGCTTCTAAGGCACGACGATCGAATCGCTTGTGATATTCCACCGCAACAAGCAGCCCGCGCCGCCGCGCTTCCTCCTCGATTTGCTTGGCCTCGCGATACGTGCGGACCAGCGGTTTGACGCACAGCACGTGCTGATCGTGTTCCAAGGCGGCTCGAATGATCGGGCCATGCAAGTGATCCGGAACCGATACCACTACCAATTGCCTGGCGGGTTGTCGGGCCAGCACCTCGCGATAAAGCTCCGGCTGAACCATTTCCGGCGGTGTGTCCAGGGCCGGAAATGGTTCAAAGCTTTGTCCAGGAAAAGCTTCGGCGAAAAGCGGCTCCTCGGCCAATGCACGCAACGGGGCCGACCGCATCTCGCATATCTTTAGACTTCCGATCCACCCCAACCGCTGCAAATGATAAAGCGAAGGCAGGATTTGATCGTGGATAATCATCCCGCCCCCAATGCAAAGCACATCGATTTTTCCTTTCGGCAAGTTGCTCATTGGCAATTCCCCAGGATCAAGAAGTATTCTGCTGATCGGCCGTTCCTCTTACCCGTTCTTTCGGTTAATGGGAAGCGAAAACCACCCACGCCCTAACGCCCGCTTGCCTTCCACCGCTTTTTCATCCCACTTCTAGCACCGCTATGACGATGGAAGCCGTTACAACGCTGGCCAGGCTCCCAGCTTTAGAGTCGAGCAAGATCGATTCCGGATTTCTTTCCCTGTCAGCACGGTAGCTAACGTCCCGCGCCGGCGATTTTCCGATTTGTGTCTAGCGTCGCGGAACTGGCTAGGCCCAATAGGTTTAACCGCCCCACCCTCCGCTTAAGCGGGCAATTCCTCGATGACTTCGCCGATGGCCTCCTCCAGCACCTGCAATCCTTCCTCGATGGCATCCTGCTGAATAACCAGCGGCGGGGCAATCTTCACTGAAGCCCCCATGTAACCGACTGGAGCAAAGAACATGAGCCCCTTTTCAACCGATCGCCAAACAATCTGTTTGGCCAGCTCAGGATACGCTTCGATCCCGCCCGGTTTGACGATGTGCAGTGACGCCACCAATCCCTTCCCGTGCACTGCCCCGATGTATTGCGGGAAGCGCTCCTGGATGGCACGAAGGCCGGGCTGGAGAATCTCGCCCATCTTTCGCGAATTTTCCACCAAACCTTCCTCGTCAATCACTTCCAGGTTGGCCAGCGCCGCCGCTACACAAATGGGATTGCCCGTGTGGGTGGAGGTCATCGATCCCGGCGGATACAAATCCATCACATCCGGGCGGCCCACCACCGCCGACAGGGGGAGTCCGCTGGTAATCCCCTTTCCCAAACACATGATGTCCGGAACGATACCGTAGTGCTCGAATCCCCAATAGGCACCCGTGCGGCCGAATGCGGCCTGGACTTCGTCCAAAATCAGTAGCGCTCCGTGCTTGTCGCACCACCGACGCAAGTGCTGCATGTATTCCGGCGGGGCGAAGCTCGCATTTCCACCCTGATAAGTTTCGGAGATCACCCCCGCCACTTGGTCCGGCTCCACTCCGAGCTCCGCCAGAGACCGCTCAAATAATCCGAAGCTTGTGTCCGGGCAGCGAAAGCCATCGGGAAACGGTACCTGGACCATATCCTTGTCCAGATTCACAATCCATTCCTTGAGCGCCGGTATGCCGCCGATCATTTGGGCCCCCAGCGTCCGTCCGTGAAAAGCATTATGGAAACTGACGATCGTGATTTTCCGATTGCCGCCTATTTTCCTCCCCCAGGTTCTCGCCAATTTGATGGCACACTCGCAGGTCTCCGCCCCAGTTGTCAGCAAGAACACTTTTTTAAGTGGTTCGGGAGCTCGCTGAGCAATCGCCTCCACAAGCCGTGCTCGGATTTCCGAAGGAAAACAATAATTGTGCAAAAGCCCATGCTCAACCTGTTGGATAATGGCTTTGCGGATTCGCGGATGCGCATGACCGGCATTAGTCACCAAAACCCCACTGGACCAATCCAGCCATTGATTTCCCCACCGGTCGAACACACATATCCCCTCTGCACGATCCCAAATTACCGGGGGTTGACCCGACATAGATCGGGGCTCATTGGCCCGCAACTTCTCCAGGATCGGCAGCGATTCTGGAACGGGAATGTCGGTTACAATCCGACGATATCGCGTTTCAACCTTTCGCACTTGCTTGGGTTTCAATTCTGCTAACACCATGGCACTACACCCTTCTTCTGACTTAAAGCCTGCTCCCGGTTATGCTTTTACGATCGTGAGACTTGCCTCGCTGGACCAAAGCGCCGTGAGCCTGTTGGGCACGAGGTATCTTCCAATGAGTTGAGTATCGCTAGTTACTTTACTGCAACAAAGCTCTGTGTGGTTTGGAGGCTTCACACTAATGCGATGTTGTCATTCGGCCAAAGAAAAAGCTCCGCCCGTGGCCGCGCCGGTATTTCGGCTTTCGACCTCAATGCGGAGCGCTTCTTTCAAGCTGACAGTGCCGATACGGATGCCAGCGCGCTAGACAGCTTTTGATTTAAACTTTAGGCCGGATAAAGCCACGGGAAGGATTCCACGATCTTCCCCCACCTTGATCCGCCATAAATTTTCCTTCTACAAAGCGGAGATTACAGACCTTAACTAAGATGACCACCGCGCGACCGACGTTTCAGAGGTAGTCAGCCTTCTTGCTTCTAAGTTCCTTTTTCCCTGCAAGTATCAAATCTTGCCAGGGATCGAATCCCATTTTACCCGCTGCCTGGGCAAATCTACAGACTACCCCAAATCTTTCCCATTCAAATTGTAACGTCTTTCTTTTTCTCCGCAAGTCCCTATGAGACCCCTGTGCGACTAGGCAAACCCTTTGCGCTAATCCTATGTGCCGCGCACGTGGCGACTTGCGCAAGGGCAAAAAGAATGGTCCCCCAAGTGCGTGAGGCATCGATCGGCTATTCCCGAATGCCCATCGGCCTTTTGCCGATTGTTCCAGCAGTCAGCAGAGGAGGGGGCCATTTTGTGCCACGCTGAAAAAAGTAGCTCGGTGTGTCTTCCCATCTAATTACGGGAATTCCCATGCGAAAATCGTCCAAACCCCGCAGCTCCTTGCGGGGAAAAGCGCGAAAACGTACCCACCGTCTAGCTGCTCCGCAAGTCCCTGCCCAAAGTCGCCGATTGTCAAATCGTCTGGTTCCTTGCTCCATTTCATTGAGGGTACGCTCGTTTCAAGCATCTGATGAGGACCCGCACTACGTGTGTTCGTGCTTGCGCGCAAAGCGGGTGTGGCCAGAGCGAAGAATAACTATCATGCCCCCACGAAATGAAGTCGCAAATAAACCAAGCGGGGATTGAATTCCCCGAATGAGTGCTTTGCTACCTTCGAGGACGAAACCGGGCACAACACATCTACGGCACACTGACTCGGAAGATTGTGGAGGGGTCACTATTTCCAGGGGCTCTCACGGCATTAATAGTTGTCTTTAACGGAGCAAAGACGCTTAAGATTTACCCCCGGAACATTCTCTAACCCACAGTTCATGAGTCCTCGTTCCTGGCACCCTCCTTATTGCACCTACCGCTGATAAACCTCTTTATTGGATGTACCACTTACAAAAACAAAGACACGGATATTCTCTTCCGTTCGGTTTTCCTCCTTTCAGTGTTCACCTGCAAGAGGCGTGCTTTCGGAAGCGTGCACCTATTTTGAAGCTGACCCTGCACGAATCACATACATTTGCTCGCCGATCCAACGGCTTGCCGCCACAAGCTCCCCATAGGGTCGGTCACATACGTCGAGAAAACCGATCTGATAATTCTCCCCATCTCCCCGTCCCGTGGTGGCTTGATCGGTCAACTGAAACCAATGGGTTCCGACGATCGTCGGGTGGCTTAGCCCAGAAAGCACATACCGGCGATAGGCCTCGGCACGGTCCTGCTGATCTGCCGTCTCTTGCAGACCGGTGTGGAACATACCGCGATCCAGCGCTCCAAAATGAAATTCGCCGACAATTACGGGGCAGTCCAAGCCCTCCGGTAGCCGAAATTGCCGGAGCGTGATGTCGTACCGATTGAAGCTCACTACATCGCAGTACTTGGCGGCAGCACGTGTGGCTCGCGGGTTGCCCCAGGCAAACCGACATCCCAGATACAGCTTCGCAGGAGCTACGCTTTTGACTGCCTCGCGGCAACGGCGAAAATACTCTTCGGCAATCTGGGTGTAGAAGGTACCCAAATCCTCCGCCGCTTTGGTCCGATCGGGAGCCTCAGTGCTCATCCGCAAGGCTTCCCAAGAGTCGTACTTTGTGCCCCAAGCCGCATTGAGCCGATCGATCGAATCATATCGGCTCCGCAAATACTCAAGAAAGGCCTTTTTGGCGGGTTGCTCAGGCGGCGATTGAAGAGCCGCGATTGCAAGTGAAAACTCATCGCCCCAACTTAGTTCATTGTCCACGAAAAATCCCAAACACCATGGGTCCTGCGCGGAAGTAGCACGGTGCCTGTCCAGATCTCGTTTCAACGTAAAGTCGAATTCCTCGGCGAATGGATCGGGAAACTTCCCCCAATAACCGCTCGATCCTTCAATACGGGGTCCGCGGGTATTCGCGGTGACCACATAAGGTGTTTTGCCCAAGTGATAGATAGCTGGGTCGGACCAATTCCCAATCGTGTTTAGTCCCCAACTGCGTAGCCTCCGGTGAGTGAGCTCGGCAAATCGCGTTCGCCACTCCTCCCCATACTTGCGGAACAAATTAGCCCCGAAAAAGCAGTACGTTTCATAGGTTCCTTTGTTTTGATAATAGCCGTGGGGAGCCCAAGAGGCCCTACCGTAAAATTGCCCCAATGGTGAGTCCTTTTCCGGAAGCTCCTCAAACCAATGACGCCGATCATCCAGCGGTGTAATTGCCTCGAAAACTCGTACGCAATCTACCCCATGGGACCAGAATAGCCGTCCCGCCGGATCGACAAGCCACCAGCGATCGCCGTACTTTTCCACACGAAAATGTCCTGTTGCTTCAAGCTGGGGACCGGCGGTCCAACCCCCGTATTGGTTCCAATTGCCAGGACCGGGATACTTCTCCAGCTCTTCGAACTCTAACGCCAGTTGCGAGCGCAAATCCTCCACCGACTTCGTCTTTCCGACCCAATCGGCATGCCGATATTGACCGAACGAATCGATCAAAGGAAAAAGCCCGCTTCGATCTCCGCTCAGGCAATCCGGAGGTTGGAATGGTTCACGAGCTTCGATTCCTTCGATGATAAGCCCACTCCCCCCGCGTGCCCCACGAAGGCCAACCGATACTTCTATAATCCGCGAAACGTCGATCCCACGCTCCGGATCCATCAGAGCCGGGAATCCCCGCATCCCAAAGAATACTCCGCTGAGCGATTCCGGCACCGTCCGGCGAAGGGTTAGACGAAGGAGCACCTCCTCACCCGGTTGCAGCTCATAGCTGCGCGAGAGACTACGCCCTTTCGGCGCAGTAGCCCGGGCCGAAAGCTGAACTCGCAGAGGCTCATTTCCCGTATTGCGGAGCGCAGCAGCGACAAAGCGGAATCCTGAGAGATCTTTGGCTCCGTCCCCGGCCGGAAAAGCAATCGTGCCGTTTCCCTGCGGATCGGTGCACCGAAACACAAGACGCCTTTTTCCCGCATCATCGGTTTCAAGGAATACTTCCCCACCGGTGATTCTGAGCGAATCCACCCCCTCCAATTTGCCCAGATCGACCCAAGCAATATCCTCCCCCCAACTGGGATTATCCCACGGGGTCCATGCCAACGAGCCGTAAAAAGCGAACGTTCCGACGGCTAGCACGGCATAAGCCAAACGGGGCATAGGACCGCATGAGCTGCTCTTTCGTGCAGTCCAAATCGGACGAACCCACCCACGACTTCGTGCTCTAGACATGGCGTGGCTCCTTACGGCTTTTGACATCGCGGGGCTCCTCGACAGCCCTCGAGCTCTGCGTCCCCGAAACACCGGGGGCCTTACGTTCCAAGCCAACCTACGCATGAAAACAGAAACGTTTTCGCAACCGCGACTTTCCCGAAGAGGCGCCGTTATGACAACCGAAAGCTTTTTCAATCGACGGACCGAAGGGAATATCTACCGCTCGCTACCCATCGCCTCGTGGTAGAATCGGATAAGCTCCCGCAGATTGCAATGCGCATAGGGCTCGTCGCAAGCCGGGGTATCGCGTCCAGCATCGGCGAACCATACGTCCAAAGTCTCCGGGGCAAAGATCGCATTGTGGAGGTTGGAATTCATCGCCACCGGTCGCTTAATAATTTCGATCATGGTCGCCACATCGATTTGGCCGAAATACTTCTGCAACCGCTGCGAAAGATACTCCGCACGTTCACCGGCCGAGATCATCACGGTATCCTCCGGGACAAACGGCAGCCGCGAATCTTGCTGACCCGGGCGCAGAACCGTCATTTGCCGGGCATCCGCATGAACCCCTGCTAAATTTCCCGAACGATCGCTCAGCACATAGTAGTACTCGCACGTGCGAGGGGTGTTCTGCAAAATCTCCAGTGCCTCCTCCACATTGTTGGCCCGTTCCATGACTTCACGCAGCAGAAAGCTCATCGGCATACCGTCCCAGTCGCCCTCTCCGCGCCCCCCCATTTCGCCGATGGCCAACCCCTTTTCGTTCATTGCCGTGACTGTCCCAATAAAGCCCGCATAACTTACGCTCAGCCAGGCATGGAACCCCTTCGGTATGAAGACCATCAAAGTCGCTTCGTTCTGCAAATGAATATCGCGCATGTAATCCAGCACCCGGGCATGGAGAACGCGGCCATTTTTACTTGCTTTGCCCCGCACGGCAACGCCGCTACAGTGAAATCGTTCCGGAAACAGATTGGCGAACCGACCATCCCGCCGACTCAGCCCCGCGGCTTGCGACAGGGCGTCGCATTCCTCGAGAAATCGCGGCGGAATGTGAGGCACGGTCCGCCGGTGAATTTCTTCCATCACATCTAGAAACCATCGACCCGACTGAATGGTTTCCAGTCCCCCAACGAAAAAGATGACCCTTTCGGTGAGCCGCCTCGCCTCGTTGCCCAATAATCGTCCATGAGCCTGCCCCATCTGCTCCGGCGTACCTGAAACGATGAGCACCCGCTTACCTTGCGTTTCGGCCAGAAGGCCATGGCCAGCAGGATCGCGAGCCATAATCATCAACGGCGCTTGTACTTCCGCGAAGGCAAGAGTCTGAAAAACGACCAAGCCTAGCACGAGAATGACAATTGTTGAAAACCGTCTAAAGACCGGCCATCCCATGCTAAAACTCCTTGCTTTGATCGACGGTACCTGAGGATTCCTTTGATTCGCGGGTCGGCAGAGGTAAGCGTCTATCAAAGGAAAAACAATTGTGCGATATATCCAATCAAATGTACTTGAGACGGATGGACTATTCTCAATCCTCGATTCCTCCGGCCAATCCCTTCTCCCCCAGGCACGAGGTTACGGCTTCGCCCAAGACCGAATGAGGTTTTTTAGACCCGATTTTCAAATCCCTCCCGTATTACGAGAGCATCGCCGAGCCGCACGATGCCAGTTTTACAGGCTCGCTGTCCGCCCCTCCCTCTGGGCGAAATTGAGCGCGAGCTAAAAATCTTTAGGCGTGAAGACGCGAAAATGGCCCTCACCCGGCCTCCGATCCGCCTTACCTCTGCGTGCGACATTCGGTAAACGGCTCGCCTTTAAGCATCTTTAATCCTGAGGGATCGGCTCTCAAAGCTCTACGCTCTGCGCTACGAAATTTACAAAAGCGCCGAAAATACGATGGAGATCTTCGCAAGGTACTTTTCGGCAATGCTCGGCATCGGGGGATTCAAATAACTCCAGAGGTACAGGGGTGTTCACCTCCCAGGCGAATATTTGGATTTCCGCCTCCCAATCTTCGACAAGTAAGTGCAGCCGTTCCGGAGTGCTGGTCCCCGGCCTTAGATGAATCATCATTTCGCCCACCACACGTTCCTTGGAAACGATTCTTAACGCGGGTCGCTCCGACGTCCCTTCCTCCCGAGCTTCCACACCGATTTTTTCCAAAACCTCCGGTGCCAAAGAGACTACCGTCAAAGCCCCTGCCCCCATTCTCAGCTGAAGGATAACGCGGGGATCGACAAACCGCAGCGGGTTGCGCGTTTCCGCAGCAATCTTGGTCTTCTCCTTGGATTGTTCATCTTCGAAATTTGCCCCCCCTTGAATTCCTTCACCGCAAAATACGGTCCCGTTTGCGGCTACCAACCAAGGACTCTGCGACTGTCCGATAGCAACGGACCCCACCGCAGGGAGTTGTGCCTCGAGCCGAAACTGTCCCCCATTTCCCCGAGCAAAACGGATTCGGAAATCGATCTTTTCCCGAGTTGAAGCGTTTCTCGGCTTCGCCCAACCGGCTAGTTCGACCAGGTGTCCGCGCCCCACTTGCGGCTCCGTGGCGATCATCGCACTAGCTTGCTGGAGAATTGTGCTGAGAGCACCGACCGGGGTAATGACTCGATCTGCCGGTCGCTGGCGAAGATCCTCCGGCAAATCCTGCTGGAAAAACGCGATCATTCGGTCCACAATCCGCGGCAAGGCTGCCATGGAGGAATAGTGGCCAAGGCCCTCCAGCCAAAAAACTTGGTCAGATATGCCGAGTTCCCGTGCAAGCTTTTCGGTACACTCCCGCGGGATAACTTCGTCCTCCGCCGCATTGACCATGAACACCCTTCCCGCCGCAGCGCGCTGCCGAAGGGCCCCCGCGTATCGGAGGGGATCCACACTGGCAATCAAGGCCTCGACCTCCGCGCGGTTTTCCTCCGTCATCTCTTGAAGCATGGCGGTCAAAGGGCGTGTTTCGCGCGCATGTCGAATGATTTGGAGCAAATCCCCGCCGGCCAAAATGGGCATGATGCGCCAAATTCGCGGTTCTTCCCCGGCGGCACTCAATCCCACAATGGCTCCAAAGCTAATCCCTATAAGACCTATCCGGTTACGATTAACCTCCGGTCGTGCGGATAAAAGGTCCACGGTCCGACGGATATCCAGCCAAGCCTGCTTCACCGCCTCCGTAAAAAGCTGGGGGTTCCGCACAATCGCCCGCGGACCACCTGGCAGAGAGCGCTCCCCATAGTACGGCAGCCGAAACATGATGCTGCATAATCCGTGCGAGGCGAGAGCCGAACAGGTCAGTTCCATTAGGGCGGTCTCACCACTGAGGATATGAAGACAGATCACCGTCGGCCGGCCGGGGTCCCCCTCCCGCCAATTCGCAGGCACGAATAGCTCCGCGGGAATCGTATTATTTTGCGGCACCGGTGTTTCAAGCGGCGAAGGATACTGCAGATGGTAGATAACATAATTCGGTCGGACGGCTTTATTGGTGATTTCGTACCTAAATGGCCGCCCATCGAAGGTTGCAGTGACTTCGCCGCAATCCAGCTGCCCCGCCAAGGCCGATCCGGCAATTGCACACGCAGCAAGCAGCCACCCTGCAACAAGCAAGCTGAGAAACCCATCGAAGCTTCGCTTCACAAACAGCCGCGCCAATTTGCGGAAATCTTTCCCCGGTGTGCCGCAAGAATAAACGCAGTTATCAACCACTTGCTTCATCGTAGTAAGCATGAGATTGTCCTAGCCTGCTACTTTTTCGAGCGCAGCTACTTTGGTCGGTAGTGCTGAGCTCTGTAGTGCTTTAGATTCTCCAAAGATCCGATGATTCGAAACTCCCCGTCAACTACGGCACCTATGGTCATACGCTGAAAGCTTCGGATTGCCGAGCAGCTCAAAAGCCAGGCCAAAAATTCAAAAGGCCAAAATTCCAAAAATGAAAGTCCTACCGGTCGAAACCTCGGCAACCGAAGCCGAACCTTTTTACACGCATTAATCTCTTAGCGAGACGCCAGCGTCCGTTGAGAGAAAAACTGCGTGGGGAAACCGGCAGAAATCGTATCCACTCAGTCAACAAAGCCGAAACAAATTTTTCAAAAACCTACTAAACTTCTGTTCAGCCAAAGCTTCTTACAATGCAAATTTTTGCTTCCACGGAGCAACGACGCCACTTGGGCAACGACCAATTTCCAAAGGGTGCTATACGAGCCAAATACTCCAGCTCTCCGATCCAACTTTATCTTCCGGGCAAAACACTTCTCGCGGTATTGCTAAGGCTGCATGTAAACCAAACCTTCCTAGATTGCATCTGGAGGCGGCTTACGATCCAAAGCCCGTATCGAACGCGATCTTGTTTGCAGCAAATCTAGATCGCCTGGGTTCCTAGTTAAACTGGACACGTAGATGCAGTTACGCTATTTGGACACGGCTATGCAGTCACTTGAACCGAACGGCTCAAAACACGGCAAACCCGGCTAAAAACGCGCTCAAACGCCGATCACCTCGCGTGCGATTCGAGCTTCCGTCTATTTTTGCCGTTCAGGGCACCACAGTATCCATTAAGCCTTTCTTCCGAGCATTCGGTCTAAAGCATCGGAGGTGTGATAAATTAGTGCCTCTGGCCAATAAGGATACGGATTGAAGTACTCGAAGGTGAGGTAGCCGCGATAGCCCACCTGATCGAGCGCCTCCAAAACCGCAGGCCAATTTGTTGTCCCGTCTAAAAGCGGTCGGAAACTATCTAAATTAAATTCGTGCACCTTCTTCGAATATTCCTTCAAATGAATATTTTTAATCCGCTGACCCAGAATAGGAATCCAATGCTCCGGGAAATGGTACTGGGCTATGTTGCCGGTGTCGAAGTGCACCTTCACCCAGGGCGACTGAAAACTGTCCACAAACCGCACCATTTCCTGCGGGCTATGCAGGTACCCGTTTACGAAGATATTCTCCACGTTGAGGTAAACCTTGGCTTTCTCCGCTGCCGGCAGTAACTTCCGAATGGCTTCGATAGCCCTTTGTTCGCATACGTCATGTGGAACAGGCGGGGCATCCTTTATCCACGGCACATAGGTCGAGCCGGCGATCACCAGCAAGTTTTCCGTTTCCAATAATCGGGCCACCCGGATCATGTCCACGGCAAGTTCTAGTCCCCGCGCGCGACGCTCCGGATCCTCATGAGTCAACGAGTAAGGCCAAAACAAAAACGAGCATACCCCGCTAATTTCCAGGCCGATTTTGCGAGCCATTTTGCCCACCGCTCGCAGTTGAGCATCGGACGCCTCGGGCGTCAGATCACCGTCCAGCGCGTAGTTTACCTCAACCGCCTCGAACCCCGCCTCCTTGCACAGTTCGAAGCACTCCCGCAGCGTCATCTTCGCAGGGTAAGGCAATGCCCAAAGATTGATGGATTTTTTCATGTCGTATCGCTTCGCCGACCCCTGGGTTACCGATTTCGGTGCGGCCTGCGTCGGGGACTCCCCGGGTTCGGCTGAAAAACCTTGAGCGGCCATGAACGAAGCGCCAAACGCCCCGGAGTAAGCCAGAATTTCGCGACGACTCAGCCGCCGCAGCTCGCTTGTCTTGAGCCGGTCGCGCGTGCCGGATTTCTCGCCGGAAACCGCCGGAGCGGCGGCCGCGGTCCGCTCCTGGGCACGCAGAGCAAAACCTTCCCCTAACGACTCGTTCGATTGTTCGCGAGCCAATCTCAAAACTCGGGACGCGTGATCTTTCTCAGCCATGACTAATCCTCCCAGGCTATTTGCACCGCGATTGATGGAGATTTGCCGACACCCCTACAACATCGTTCACAACCATCCGCATGTCAGGTCGGCCACCGTAATCCGGAAAGGCTGCCGAGCAACCGGCGGCATCAAAAAGGCATCAAAAAGAAGGAAATGTCCCCATCGCAGCCGGGTAAAGCGATGGGGTAAAACGGTTACCAAGCTCCCAAAGTTTTTCATTTTATAAGGAAATCGAAGGTTGATCCATAACCAAGTTGATCATGGTAGCAGTGGTATCATACTCTGCGGCTAGCATTCCGTCAAATTGCGAGATCGTCACCACGCGAACCCCCAAGAGGCCTCGTATATTTCCGTTTTGAGCTCCGACTTCCGTTTCAGCTGCGATTCTCGGCCGCACGGAATTCTCTGGGAACGGCCACCGAACTCGGCAGCCGCTCTGTGATTTGGGCGGAGCTCACAGGGGGGTAGCGAAATTAAAAGCGAAATTAAAATTTCAGCTTTACTGCTCCGGGAATTCTGCCGGGCCGGGGTCCAAGTGATTTGAAATGGTGCGGATTTGCATACGGTTGTCGGGTTCAAGATCCCGGGCTAGATCCGGCCCCTAACCGGTTAGCCGCAGCATGAACCGCGTACTTCGGGCCACGCAGAGCCGCAAGCAGAACCTCGAAGAGCAGTAAGGGCTGTTTCTTCCCCAATTCCTCCTGCATTGACGCCCGCCCGGAATAGCGATTTCCTTCTCGCGAGGAGCCCGGCACAAGCGATTGCTACCAGGTGTGCCTTCGTAAATACTCATAACTCCCCCCTTCGGGAGATCGCCGGGAAGAAACGGGAAGAATATAGCAAAGAGGCACCGAAACGGTGGCTGATTTATCCCGGCTGATTCGGGACCGAACTGCGCGTTTGGTTGCCTGCGGCGGAATTCTCAATTATCATGCGTATCGGATATGATACCCACCGCAGCGGCAACAAATAGCATCCATCGCGATAAGACAACCCTTGAGATTTCCTGCCCATCAATTCCGCATGCATTCTTCGAGGCCATGGAAGCTAGCTGCCAGTGATGAGAACAATTGGCTTTGACCCACGAATACATGTTGGATCGATTGTTGCCCGACCACAGCACCGATGCTCGAGCCGGATCCGCTCCGCAGCTTAACTTCGCCCCCGGGCAAGTTAGTTCGCAGGAACGAGGGGCTGCTGAAAGTCGCACGTTTTTGGGAGATGGTTCACGGATAGGCCTTGCCGCACACGAGAGATTTGAAAGGGAGGTTTCTGAGCCGATGAAGCAAAAACACACTCTTGGCCGCATGTTGGCTTTTTTAATTATTGCAGTAAGCTGGGGTTGGCCCGCGACCTTTTATTTCGATTTACCATTATCATTTTGTTCCGATTCGACATTATCATTCTTTCAAAGTTTGTGCTGTGCGGCGGAATTTGACCCATCCTTACGCGCGAAAGCCCCGCCCGGTACGGAAAGCCGCCCGGCAGGGCTTTACACGAAGGCTGCCCTAGTTGGACTATTTCAAAGGAGCAACAAGTCGGAGATAAACTCGGAGCAATCGGGCTTGATCGCTTCGCCTGAGCCGGGCTGGCCCCAATGGCGGGGGAGGCGGCGGGACGGCATCAGCGACGAAACCGGCTTGCTCCCACGATGGCCGGATGGCGGACCGAAATTGCTCTGGAAAGTCGGGGGCTTAGGTCAGGGGTGGTCATCCCCGATTGTGGTGGGAAACCGCTTGTTCATCACAGGGGATATCGACGAGCAATTGGTGATCTTCGCCTTCGACACTTCCGGCAACCTACTTTGGAAGACCACCAACGGCCGAGCTTGGACGGGTCCTTATCCGGGCTCGCGGGCTTGTTGCGCGTACTCCGAGGGCCGACTCTATCACAGTAATGCCCACGGTCGCGTCGCATGTTTGGAGGCAACCACCGGGCGGGAACTGTGGGCCCTGGATATGATAGAGCGGTTTCGCAGCCGCGGAATCACCTGGGGATTGAGCGAATGCCTCCTTGTGGATGGGGATCATTTGATCCTGACTCCCGGTGGGGAGAAGGCTTTTATGGTCGCCATCGACAAAAACTCCGCGGAAATAAAATGGCTCACGCCGCCGATCCCGGATGATTTCGTTTCCCACGCTTCTCCGATCCTGTTCCGCTGGGGCGGCAAACGTCTGATCACGACCTGCTCGGCCGGCCACGCCTTCGGGGTGGATGTCGATACCGGTCAGCTCCTCTGGGCACAGCCCATGCGAAACCGTTTCGATACCAACGTAGCCACGCCCATTTTCGGCGATGGGTGTCTCTTTTATGTGACACCCTATACCCATTTGGGGCGGCTATACCGTTTGCAGCCTTCCGAGGGAAGCTGGCGTCTGGAACACCTCTGGACTCATCCCGTCGACACGGTAACCGGCTGCGGCGTATTCCTGGATGGAGTTCTCTACATCGGTGGTTATCGGCAAGCAAAATGGTGGTTTGCCATCGACTGGAAAACCGGACAAACACTGGGGGAATTCAAAGACTTAACCACCGGCGCAGCGATCTATGCCGATGGCCGCCTATACGTACTCGACGAGACCGGGAAGGTTGCTCTTTTAGAAGTAGGGCGATTCGGTTTCCGATTGGTGAGCCAATTTCGACTTCCCGCACAACAGCGAATTAGGGACGCCTGGGCCCATCCGGTGATTTGCGACGGTCGCCTGTATCTTCGCTACCACGACACGCTGTGGTGCTATGACATCCAGGCAGCGCGCTAAACAAATAGCGCGCTAAACAAATGACGTAGGGCGTCGTGATTTTTCGCGAGATAGCGGCGCATTCGCCCGAATTGAAACGACGGCACCTATCTGCGCCGACGGTGAAAAACTCGCTGGGGCCTCTGCCTCGTCGGAAAGAACGGTCGTTTTATGACTTTGGCTGCTAAATGGTAGGTTTTAGCGGCGGCGATTGCCCCGTTCTTTTTGCATCTTGAAACCATTGATACGTTGGATAATTGATCGGTCGCCGGGGATCATCGGGCGTATAGATCAGCATGGCCCGGAGTTCCTTCATGGTGCGATCCGAGCGATTCCGAATTGGCTCGGTCAAAGTGGACACCAACTCGGCGAGTGATGGGCCCTCGAAAATTTTTTCAGCCGTTTGCCCACCGCGATAGCGCGCCGCTGGATCTTCGCGAAGCAAAAGTTTTGTGATTTGGATGCGGACACTTCCCCCGCCATGCGGTTTGCACCCACCGATCTTATGCCGCAGCGGCCCCTTAAGGATCACCCCCTGAGCAGCCGGATTTGTTTTACCAAGCGCAGCCGGGCTCAACTCGACCGTGACTTCCTCCTCAAGTATCAAGCAATAGACCAAGAGAGCTAATTCCTCCTTCCGCAGATTCTCGAAATCGACAGTGAACGCGAAACGAGTGCCCGGGGGTGCCGCCTCGGGCTCTGTAGTCTGCTTAATCCCCGGATGAGGAGGTGTAAGCCGGTCCGTCCCGGGAATGTGATGGTAAAATTTTCGGCGGTCTTGATTAGGATAAAAAGGCTTGTGGCGATCGGGCTTAGGCTGACCCACCGCGACCTTAAATTTCGGCCACGCCGGAGTTGCCGTTTGCGCCGCAACCAACTCGGCATCCGAAAAGCGGATTAATCCAGCGAAGACTGTGCGAGCGTGCAAGTACCCAAAGGTCCGAGAAACAATATCCCAAACGTCTTTTCCTTTTTCCTGCCAAAGCGCTTGGTCTACAGCATGAGCAAAATCGACCCAAGATTTTTGTGAATCAAATGGTGCATTTCCATTGCCAACAACCTCGGCTAAACTGCGAATGGCTCCTTTGAGTGAGGTGCCGGGGATGTAAGGGCGGTTTGTGCCTTTATGCCGAATGAATCTCTGTTGGCCATCACCGATGACAAGTGGCGTGAGAGTCTCAAGCTCACACCAAATACGCCCACAGCACCCACGAAACTGGTGATGGTAAGTGGGTTCCTTCCGCTCAATCGGCCTTTTTGGATCCAAAGTCACCCACCGATATGGATTCCAAAACTGCTCTCCTTGGGGCATGACGAGTGCCTCGCTTGTGCAAATGATCCCTTCAATTGAACCACCGAGCGATCAAAACAACCGGGGAATCAAAATGGTTAATTCGTTTCCTTTGGAAGCCATGACGGACGATCGCCCTAGCATGCAATCAGCACCCTCGACTCGCGTTGCTTTCGACCTCCGTTCGGGCCGACGGAAAAACTTCCGGTGCATTCGCCCAAAACATATTTACCTGCGACATATTTACCTGCGACATCCAATTGGTGAGCTTAACGCTTTGCGGATACTGCCGGCGATAGAACGGCATTACTCCGTCAAATGAAACTGCTACCCACCTGCAATAAGCCGCTTATTCACCCCGTGCATCCGTGCGTAAGTTTAGTTGCCTTGATTTTGACAATGGATGCGTCAACCCCGCGCTGACCACCCCGGCTTTTTCAACCGCCGGAGAATCATGGGAGCAAAGAACCAAAGGATTCAAGGCGATTATCTCGCTATTCGTCCACCGGTATCAAGTCGCACCAACGACTCAGGACGACTTCACCGACACTGTTAAGAAAATCCTCTACTTCAATTCGCACACCGCGGCACGGCTTTTCGACGGGGTAACTAAATCGTTGAGGGATACGCAGCTCCACCCATTCGCCAGGAGAAATCGGACTGTGCAACCCCCAAAGGTAATATTGGCAACGACGGATGGAGCAAGCGGAAAACTGATCGGAAAAATCTCTGAAGCCGGCCAACTGAGCATCCTGCCACCACTGGTTTGAGCCGATAAATACCACCCGCCAAATTCTGGTGTCCCTTTCCCCGGGAAGCACCCGCCATTGAAGTTGTCCATCAGGAGCAAAGATTCGTCCGGCAGTTGCCTCGGGAACAACTGTGGAAAAGTTTTTGCGTCGTGGGCGTTGCCACGCACAATAACATGCGATCTCGCTATTCCATGAGGTCCACCAGTCAAAGGAGCATCCGTCCGGCCACTCCAACCACCCGCGCAATTTGGGTGCATCAGGCCCGCGATTCAAATCGCGAAGCAGTTGAGCAAATTGCTCCCAAGTCAAATCCGCGGCTTGAACCTTCGTCATCGTTCTGACCTGCAAAAGCTCCGCGTGGCTGGGGCTTGGTCCTTAATCCTCTTACAAGATTAATCCTCTTACACGATGTGTCGGAGAACCTATGACACCCGCACTATTTACACATTGCCCACTTCCCGTTGGCTTGCCCCGAGGGAGCCATCTCTCTTGCGACCCTGATTTCGTCAACTCCGGGAACAAATCCCTTTCGGACCACCGTGCCAAACCAAGAAATCCTCACACGCTGGAACCAAGGGCCGCAAGAGTTCCGCCCAATTCTGAGAAACATCGTAGGTGTGACGAAGTCCGGAAAAGCGACCCTCGGGAAGCGGAATTGGCGGCTCGGGTGTCCAGGGATGAAGCCTGTAAGCTTCTTGTTCTTCCGGGGTAGCCCGTTGACCCAAGCCGCGCACCGATTGTTGGAGCCGCAAGTACAGCAATTGATACCGCGTCACCTCGCCCCGCACACGCCCCAATCCTCGGCTCCGCCCAGATCCCAGGGTAATAAGCTCATCCTGCAAATCGCGGAGCAAAAAATTGAGTGCTGCCAATTGCCAAAGCTCGAAGTTTACCAAGCGAATCGACGTCTCGTATTTGCCGCCAACCAGCACTTGCAGATCGAAAAGCACCCCGGGAACCGTTCCTCCAGTAAAACGATCGATCCCCACACCATTGCGAAGCTCCGGTATCGGCGGCTTTTCCGCCGAGGCAAAGGCATCGCCAATACTCAGCCGACCGGTAAATCGGAGAGAGCCGAATAGCCGACACGCAGCGCAGGAATCCCGGTAAGCAGTGGCCGAGTTATTAGGGCCCGATTCCGGCTGACGAAACCCGCACCCGAACGACTGGCGCTCTTCATCCACAGGAATATCTTTCGGGGAAATTCGCCCTGGGTCATAGTACGGAATACACACACTCCGGGGGAGCAAACTCCGGCAAATCCGCTCGAAATGGCTTCGCAGCACACCTTTCAATGAGGTGCCCGGCAGAAAATAGGTCCGTTTTCCATTCCGGACGGTACTGACCGGGACCATGTCGGCTGCATCCAATGTCGCATAGCCACTTTTGATAAGCAAAGGATCCACCGGATAGATATCCAGATTCACCTCTGCTTGACACAACCATTTGCGCAACATTCCCGCTTACTCCTTATGCCCTAACTATTGCCCCCGGAACTCTGAAGCCTGCGATTGATCCGCGCTTGAAAATAATCCTTCCAATCTGGTACCGCGACAAAACGATCCTCAGGCTTGGTCGCAGTCAAGAAACGCACACGATGCTCCGGTACCGTCAAATCGATTTCCCCAACCTCAATCGACCGCAAATGGAATCGTCCTAACCCTCGGCTTGTGAAGCCACCCAACGAGTTCCCGCAGGACCAATCGAACAAAGCGGCCCCTAACAAAGCAAGATCCTGATCGGTGGGATTATCCACTTCAATGATTACCTTGAAAACTGCCCCCGCGGGAACTACTTCATAATCGTACTTGAGACCATCCACCGCCGTGTGGCTATCGCGGTCGATTACCACGCCATCACGAATTTGAATAATCGAGGCCCACTCGACCAACTGGCCGTCACTGACACGAATTCGCTAGGCAAGAACCGGCGACCCAAAAAGCTTGCACACGTCACACGTGTTTTCATCAATCCAGCTCAACTGGCTTTCAACACCTTTTTCGACCGCGCTTTGGTACTTATCCGCCTGTCGTTTGTAATAATTGACGTCACTCACGCATTTCACCGTTGAAACCTCGGAGTTCAACAGGCAGGCGGTCATACCCAAACCATCAGCAAAGGTTTCACAAGTACTTCGCAGTTTTCCCTTTAACGACGAGCCCGGCAAAACGGGCTGTCCTTGCGGGTCGAGCACGACGCCCAGATCGCTCATGGTTTCCCCTTCCTTGCCGGAGCCGATTCGCCACGCTGTATCGAACTCCAGCAGGGTGGAAATGCGAATCCGCCTTTCCAGATGCGTGTGGCTGAAAGCTTTTTGTGCCGTCGCCATATTTAGTTCCCGCCTCTCTTAGCACTTTCGAATAGCTGATTTCGAAATACGTGACAATAGTGCACACAAAAACGCCGAAAGAACAAAGGGATGACTTCTTTTTTGAGTTGCTCGAGCATCGTCTTTTGATGAGCTGTCGGGCGACTTCCTGTCGTGGCACCTTGCTCCGGCGAGCCAGCCCCCACTTCAAGAGCTTCTGCAGCGGGCATCAAGAACTGCTTGATCAATTCCTCCAGAGTCAGTGTGCCTTTTTTTTCCGGCCCCAAAAATTCGCTGATTTTCCTCCAAAACTCTTTTTCCTCCAGAGCACCTTTACTTCTACGTCTTTCCGCTCGCTCCCCCTGTTTTTCGGCAAACTCCTTAACCTTAGAAGGCCCCTGCTCAGCGATCTGCCGCAACCCGTAAATCTGTGTTCTTCCCACGGGGGGCTTATCGCCGGTTTGGATTTTTCCGAACAGTTGCTCGGCCGCTTCGCCTAACTTATCATCGCAAAAGCGATCCAGGTCTAAACCGAGGCGATTCATTTTCTGATCCTCTACATTTGCTGCTGAGCAATCTCGTAAAGGTACTGGGAGACAACCGCCCGAACCCACGCCCACGCCAACCGCAGCCGGATTGCGAACTGCCGAGCCGGATCGGGATCCAACTCCTCACTGGCCTTTCGCAGCTTCCTCAAATGCTCGAGGACATCATCGCCCACTTTTCCCCAATTACCCTGTGATTCTCTGCCCATTTGATTTTTCACGAAATCCTCGATATCGGAAAACTTAGTGGCAGAAACCACCGTCTGCTGGAGATTCCGAACCTGGGTGCTAATCCGCCTCGTCTTTCGGTCGTAACCGAAAGTTCGGACTAACTTCTCCCCAAGCTTAAGCCAGCTGTCGTGCTGGCTGTCGCAATATTCCTCGATCTTCCGAACCAAATCGGGCGAGAGTGTCATCATAAGCCGATCATCCTATTGACTCATGTATGTAACATGAAAAGGATCGCACACCACTACCGCACCATAACCTTCGTTGCGACGCAAACCGGCACCTTCGGCTTCCAGCTGCGCCAACCGTTCAAAAAGCCCCTCTCGTGCTGCCGACGGACCTTGAAAAGCGTACAGATACACTGACCCCCGGGCCAACATCCATTCATCTTGTTTGGCCAAACCATGTGCAGCGTTCCAACCGCGAAGCTGTTCGCCTGTTGCCACCGAACAGATGAAGCGAATGGCCCCTTCACCTCCTACGGCTTTCCCTGGACCTTGTTCCCAAGACCACTCCTCGCCCGAAGCCAGCATATCGGGCAAAAAAGGAATCATGGTTGCCGGGTCGAGCGAGTACCGCAAGAGAGGATCTACGAAAATGGCTCCCGTTGGAAAACTCAAACTGAAGTAAAAGGCTTCCGAAGATAGTTTCAGCGTTTGATCGTGACCGGACTGTTTCAACAAGCTAGCAAGCTGATTGCTAAACTTGTCGCTCCAATCGATCCAAGCCTGTACTTTGGACCGCTTCCCACCTTGATTAGGCCGCTCGGCGGTATCCGTCGCCTGCGATTCCGGGGAATTCCCGTCCACCCAAAGCCGCAGCCGCCCGTATCCCCTCGTCCGGTGATGGCCCACAACAAAGGGCACATTCTGCTCAAGCAAAAGCCGCAGCTGGGCTTCCGCGGCTTCGCTTACTTGGACCCACCCGTAAAAATCGGCTTCAGACTCCGCGTTTTGCTCTCCCCGATCCTTTCCGCCCGCTGCCAAAACCGAGCGCCGATTTCGCCTGTTTGCCCGACGACCCTCCTGCGGCAATAGGGCGTCCAATGTATAAAAAACGCCCTTCGCCGCCGTAGCCGTCGTTCGATCGATTCCGACATGGGCTACCACCATTTCGCCCATGACCTCTTCCAATCGTTGTTGTACCACGCCAGGCCAAAAGCCCACTTCCGGTTTGAGATCGGCCTTACACTGTTTGCATTCCGTCCACGGTGTAAACAGATCTCGCGGAATCTTTCCGCTGGTTAAATGTTGAGCTGTTCTTAAGACTAAAACGTCGGTCAACCCGTGCCGCCGACCGTAGCGTTTGCAACTGAGTGCCGTCAGGGGGAAGAGATGAGTGTCAGGATCAAGCGGGCCAAAGCGACAATGCGCCTCATTAAGAAAGAGCATTCGAAAGGTCTCGTCCGCCTCCCCGTGCAGGCGCAGGTATGTGGCCGCCAGAGCCCCGCGAATCGTGGTTCCCGATATGTAACGAACCGATTCCGATCGCTCTGATTGGCGGTTGCGCTTTATCACAAGCGGACTTAATAAGCGTGCCCGCAGATTCAAACGCTTCATGAATACCTCTCCGACCCTTTAGCCTGTTCCCTCCCGACACATTTCAAGCCAGGCGCTCCAGTCGCTCCCCTGCTCAGCGAAGCTCTTCAAAGCCTCGTCCACCGAAAGCGATTCGTCATTCCAAAGGATCTCCCGAATTTCGATCCGGCATCGGCCAGTCCCACAACTTTTATCACCTCCGAAGCTTTCAATGCTCAGTAACCCTGCCACCAACAGGGCATATTCCAGGGGGAAAGCTGTCTCCGATTCTTGGGTCAGCACACCCGCGGGATGAAAAGCATTCAGTTCAGAGCTCATTCGCACACCGGCACCCGACACTTGCTCCGTGCAAAAAAGGTGGCCTTTTTTCACCGTCCCTGTAACCCGGTCGATCGCGGTACGAGTGATACTGCCGGTTAAAATCTCTGAATCTTCCGCAGGTAAAGCATGGTCGATGAAAAGACATTCCCCCTGAAAGCGGCTCCCAAACAAGCGATCGACCACTAGCGGCGATTCTGCCAGGGGGACGAAATGTCGGACTATCTTTTCTTGCTGACTTTGGCTGACCGCATGAGGATCCACGGTGCGCAAGCCACATGCGGCGGCTAAGCGCTCGCACTGATGCCGCAGCACACCCTTGATCTCCGACCCAGGCACAAAAGGCTTACCTCCTGTGCCCCCCATGCGCTGCACCGTCCGGTCGATGGCCCCCAAAGAGTAGCCACTTCCCACATGCCAAGGCCCGTGCCAACAAATCTCAAACCTAATGTGCAGCCGCTGAGGTTTCATGATCTCCGAAATCCTCCGCCCGCAAATGATGCCACGCTAACCTGGTTGTCCAGACTTGCCCATATCTAATCTAAATCTAAGAGCTCACAGACTTCGATCAAATCTGCAATAGGCAAAACACGTCTTGGTTCTCCATTGCCTTTGCTGGATCGCAAAATTGGAAATTCCATCGTCCAGCCCGGCGGACACAATTGCTCTGTTGCCTCCCAAACAGCACGTCTCTCGTTGATGGTACGGCACCGCGCGAACACCTCCTTGACAGCCAATTGTGCTTGATGGGGATTGGGATGAAGGGCCGCTTCCCAAAACTCATTTAACTTGCTGCCCGGCAATCTCCCCTGTTTCAGACGCTCCGCCGCTTTTTTCAGTCGCTCCATCCCCTGGCTATCCAAAGGCCGCAGCGTCCGCGGCAAGGGCGAATCAACGTAGTAGACCTTTTTCCGAACATACGAAAGAGCATGTGTATTAGCGGAAGTGACTTTATGAAAGTCTATGCCCCAAGTGATCGCAGGTTTCTGCCCGCGCGTTCCGTTTACCTCGGCGGATCCAGCGGTCTTCGCACTACGCAAAAGTTCCTCTGCCAAATTCAACAAAAGATACACGGGATAATCACCTTTGGCGAACGCCACCCCACATGAAACCGTAAAGCCCTCTCGCCAATGCTCGTCGCCAAAAGCCTCTTGCAGTGAAGGATCCGGGAGACTCGACATTTTCTGGGCTGTTAGTTCCCGGAAATTTTCCGCTACCAACCTTGCAAACGCCAGCCCTTGCTCCGCAGGCAAAACCACGAGCAAATCGTCTCCACCGAGCAATAAGATATCCGCATGAAGCATCGGCCGACTTCGATCGGCATTTGCTGAGTCTTCCCCCTCGGTTGCATCCGCTTGAGATTTACGGGTCGTGCGATCCACCCAATTGACGATGTTTTCAATTTCTTTTCTACACACGGACTCTAGCGCGGCGAAACACGCTTCATGGATACTATCATCCACCACCCGAGCAAAATACCGGAAAGCTTCCGGCGACCGGAGCTGACGGATCCGCTTGCCCATCGCATTACCGTCGGCGTATACCAGCGCTATCTCCCCCTTCCGGCCACTAGCTTTCGGAATGTGGGCCAAGGTTTTGCAGCGGAGCCTATCCCATTGCTTCGGTTCGACCCATATGCGCCCCCGGGGCCAGATGCTCCATCCACCTCCCCCAAACGCCCGAATGCTGTGCATGCCGAGCATATTGTCGCTTTCTTCGACACGCATCAGTAAAGAAGGACGACTTCTCCCTCGGGCTCTCTTTCCCTGGCAACCCCAGGCAAATACGCCGCCGATTGACACTCCGCCATCACAGGGGCCGTGGGCAAAACTCGAGGAGTGGTCGGCACTTCTCTCCTCACTCGAAGTCGAAAATAAGCCTCATCCAGAACCGACGGATAATCGCTCCCGTCCGGCCAAGCGGCGCATCCGAAAACCGGGCTCACTTCGCCGGCCGTCTCCATTCGTAGGGCCCGAACCACCCTCCGGCAGGCGTCCTCTAACGCCGCGAGGTTGGTACCCACCACCAAGAACTGAGCGGCACCGCCCCCAGCAAACACGCAGTCTACCGTTGCTCCGACCAATGCCTCTTGCAGTTCCTTTTTCATCACCGTGCGATTCAGGTGACTGAGAAGCGCACTTGCCCCGCGGATTTCGACGAGGGGATCGGTCCCAAAGACGTACTGCTTTACGCCGGGAATATCGAAAAGAGCAAGAAAGCGGTCTTCGCCCATAACCTCTTCCTTACACGACTTAGCGACATTGGATCGCGATCAGCCCTCGTTCCGAATTGAGGCCCCTAGCCCCTCTACCACAAATGGCGTGCCGGAGAACCCCTTCGCCTCGAAATTTCAGCCCCTAGGTCAATCGCACGCCTGAATTCGAATTGCAGCCCTCTTCACAAAGAATTCTCACGCCCTGGATACACCCAACCTAAAAGGCGCGGCGAGCCTTTGTCAAAATAGTTCAAGAAGAATTTTTTCGGGCTTTCTAGGAGCTTCCGCCAAAGTTTTCGCCACTTTGAGCATCTGAGCGAGAAGCGATCAGTTCATCATCTCAAGGCGAAGGGATAGATAAAAGCTGAAAAGACAAGGCAATTTTGAGAGGTTCATAAAGCTTTGCCGGCCAACTGCGCTCTTACCGCTTCGGTAAAATGGGCGAGATTCGACGGCCCCGAACCCATGAGAGCGCTGACCTCCTCCGACACACCCATGCCCCGAACATTAAACACAAGATGAGACTTTGCCAAATTCCGAAGGCCTATCCTCTTCCCTGAAGAGGGTGTTTTCGAAGACCCGACAGCAGTTTTCGATCGCCGCGCTTGTCAATCATTCCACTAGGATCGCACGCAGAAGGGAGCCGGCCATGCCACGAGTCTTTTGCGTAACCGAGGTACCCTCTGCGTTTCTGCGGGAGAAAACTCTGCGTAGGGTGCCGTGAACGGCTTAGACCGGTATTCTCTCATTCTCTAGTATTCTCTCATTCTCTAGGTTCGCACGGCAGAAAGCTCGCCCCGCTTCAGAAGTTCACCGTAAACTGAGTGTAGAAGAAATCCGCATCATCAGAATAGGGCACCGTCGGATTTGTCTCGAAAAAATCTCCTGCGAAGAAATGTGAATAGCCCCATAACATATTGGTCCGTGGCGTGATCGACCAATCGAGCGCTAGATCGAGCTCCTGACCCAAATACCGGTCACCACCTGGTGCGCTCGCCAGCGGCCTCATGGTCACGCCGTAAGGAACATCGTCGGTATCTTCCAGGAACAAGATGTGATGCCACAGAAACAGCTTTAAATTCTTGTGGGGTTGGAGCGTAAGCAGCAGATTTACATCTTGAATGTTTCGGCGTCCGAAAAGATCCATCCATCCCAGATATCGATGGCCCAACGGGAACAGATGGTGGAATCCGTTTCCCGGTGTTTCGTCACCGGAGGCCCAATCGTAGTAAACCCATACGATCGGTTCCCAGGCCAACTGCGGGAATTTGCGCCCCAAACCAGCAGTGTACATCCCCGCCAGATGATCTTGCCGATCGTATTCCCCCCACTGGACCGCGGCTTCCAATTCCGCAAGCCAAATATCCCATTCACCAAGCCACCGAGCCCCCAACGTATCGAATTCAAAATTGACCGCAAGAGGCCGATCATCCGTTTCTAGGTAACGCAAGTAATAAAGGTCTATCGTGTGAGGCTTGATGTGCTTGGTGGAGGCATAGATGCCCATAAATTCTTGGCTTTGGTCCGGCGAATCGAAACGCTCCCTATCGACGACCACCGGCCGCACCCAAAAGGCATCCACATTCCACGCCTCTCCTTTCCAGTAAAGCTTATAGCCTTCAAAGTTTCGTCGGGTATTGGCCCAGTCCAGAGGCGAAATAAATCGTTGGGCTCCATAAAGCAATTCCTGACGGCCGATTCGGGCCCAAAGCTCTCCGCGACATCCGGCCCAAAGCCGGACATCGCCAAAAAGGTTGAGCATATCGGCTCGGTTTTCCTCGATGGCTCGCGGGGCGAAATCCTCAAAATTGCTTTGAGCATCCAGAAACTCCGCATAAAAGCGGAACCAATCTCCCGCCTTCACGTCACCGTAAAGGCGAAACCTTTGAAGCAGGAAATCGTCGTCAATTCCCGTCAGGCCCAGTCCCCGCATGTTCTGCTCACTGTGCTGACGGAGGCGGTACTGCCCACCGATATCCAAAACCACCCCCGAGAGGATGTAATGGCGTTTAAGCAAATCACCGAAATGCCAGTCGGTATAACAAGGATCTTCGAGGTAACGGAAGTCGTTTTCAAAAAACACGCCTTTATGAGAACTCGCAACTTTTTGCGCAAGCTCCTTGCGTTTTTTCTCGTCACACACAGGGGGGCTTGATTTCGGCGCTTCGGCTTTTTTCGTGTCAGACGGCGGGGCTTCTATGGACCGCGATACTGTTGTCCCCGAAGCGTTCGAGGTCTCGGAAGCTTCATGTTCCCTTTCTCGGTCTGCCCCTTCATGGCTCTCAGAACCGATTAGACCAGCATCAACAAACGGACCTTGCAGTGAATTGAAAGTCGGATCCGGATACTCCCGGCTTTCCGCGGAATGATCTCGATCGTAAGCCGCATCCCAGATCGGTGGCGGCAGTGGAGCTGACCGATAAAGCCTAGCCGAAGGATAATCCGACAGTGGCGCCGAAGAATCACCCGGCCTACTCAAACTTTGCCGCGCACAGCGGGTGCAAGGCGCGGGCAAATATCTTTCGGAATTCGAGCCATAGGAGAAATTCGGATTCGATAAAAAAGAATCGGCATAAAGCGGTGCGGCCGGCCCAAGCTCCTGTTGTGGAAAAGCAAGCCTCCCCGAAAGGCCGGCCAAGCTTGCGAGAACCCCCAGGAGTGTCCCTGCCGACACCCGTGCCAGGCGCGAGTACGCCAATCCGTGCATTCGAAACATGACCGCCTCGCTGACATAAAGGGAATACGAGGGTCCACACAGCAAGAATAAAATACTGTGGCCCACAAAATAGGATTAAGAGGAAAGCCTCCTAACTTTCCACTTCCTCCTATTTGCCTCATCGGCGGCAGGATCATTCCCTAATTAGGAAGCAGAGTTTCCCTGGCGGAGTTTCCGCAAAGGGTGAAACCCAAATCTGGGGCTTTGCCGGCAAATTACGCACAATCGCTACTCGATTGTCGACCCTACCCGCCAGCAACGAAAGCTGCTCGTTTTTCAGATCTGGAGAATGAAAGCTGCTCCTTTTTCTGGGAGGGCAAGGGGAGGATAAGCATCTTTTGCGGCACGATAGGAGTCGCCGGATTGAATAGGGGTCGCCGGACTGAAAAGGAATCAGCCCGCAAACCCCGTGGGTCGAAATGTTTCAAAGGTATTCCCATGAATAACGGGGCTAATTTCGTTGCCGGGCAGCCCGATTTTGAGAGTCGACATTTTTCAACGGTGTTCCGATGAATTCGGGAGCTACCGTTAGGAAGCCCCGTGCTTCTTCGGCACATTGAGCAAGATCCGTAGCTTCCGGGAAAAATCTCGCCAATAACAGCGGGAAAGAATCTCACCGAAAATAGCAGCAAAAAGTCGAGCCATTAACAGCGAGAAGAAGCCTTCGCGAAGACACGGGGCTCCGGGATCCCTCACCCCGTTAATGATCTTTCGCCCTGCCGAATCGTGTACCAGAGGACCGCACCTTTTCAGCGGATCGCGACTTGAAATTTCGCCTCTTTCCCCGAAGCCAGCTCACGCACCTGTACCCGCCACGGGCCCAGTGTTTCGTTTGTCGCAACCTGCCAGAGAATTTCTAGCTCGCCAGCTTGCGTCGCGTAGAAGCCGCTTGGTTCCGCAAGCTCCCCATCCGGACCGACGATCTGCACCTCCACGGGTACGGCGGCATCCACGGGTTTTTCTTTCGCTCCCACAACGGCGATTCTCAACGGGACGATTTTCCCCCGGTCCCCAACCGGCGGTGCAGTTAGTCGAACGGTGTGGATCGGCTCCCCAACGATCATGAATAGTGTGCCTTGGCCGGACCCAAGTTCCACATTCCATTGGAGTCGACCACCGGCCGATTTTGCCGGAACAGGTTGCCCCTTTAGCAAGTCGTAAACCACACCACCGGCCCGGAGCACGGAGACTTCACCAGCGATGGGAACTCCCATCTCCATGACGCGACCATGATGCCCCACATAGTTGCCGAAGGTTCGCCGGTCATTGACAACAAACAGGTACTGTGCATTTCCGGCGCGCCGAAGGCGTACGAGAATATCCGGATTCGATGAATCTGCACTCCACGAATAACCTCGCTCCTTCAAGAAGTCCCGAAGTTGCCGGGCAATCTGCTGAAGTGCCGCCTTGTCCTTATCGGGCTGTTGGGTTCGCGAAACACGGTTGAGGACCAAATCGGGTTTAATCGCGGGGCAAAGGAGTTCGTCGCCGACGATAACTCCTCCCTCCTCCTGAAATTTTCCAATGGCGGCAACGACACTTTCCGGCAGAACATCGCAGGCAGGCAGAACGAGTACCCGATAAGGTTTTAGCCCGTGTTCGAGGATCGTTTGCTCGTAGACAACGCGCGATGGGAGCCGGGCCCATTGCAGCGCTAAATATATATCCGCCTCCCACGAGTTGCCCCAACCAAATGTGCCCCGCCGGGCAAACATCTGCGCGGTAAAACTTTCGAGGAGAGCAACATCTGCAGGGCAATCCTCTAGCGCAAGAAGCGTCGGTCCCAACGGGCGAATTACTTCGCGAATCAGTTGCGACAAGACCTCCTTCGTCTCCGGGTTGGTGTACCGATAACCATTAGGTCCGGCATCCACGAGCGAACCCCATCCGTGGTACATAATCCCACGGATTGGCCGCGATATCTTTATCCAAAAAGCTTCGCGGAGGTGATCCGGAGCAATGGTGATGAAACGAGCATCGGGGATCTCTTTCTCCCACGCGGCACGCCGAGCCGGATCCTCAGGCAACTCCGGTGCCGTTTGCGAGCGATACCAAATAATTTGCGTCATCTTCATAACCTTTTGACGCGATCCGCTCCCCTCAGCCATCGCCATTAGTTCATCGGTTGCCAAACCAATTTTGATTGGATCAGGATACGTGTATGTCCATTGTGAAATCACATCGACCTCACCCCCGCTTCCCCAGATACTGGGAGTACGGACCGCCGGGTCGAAAAAGGTCCACACATCCGGTCGAGCTTCGTCCTTGATTCCGCGATGCACTGCCGAATGAAGCCGATTCCAACCATCCCCCTCCGACCAAAACCACCGATAAAACACCAAAAGGGGGTCATTATTCGGTAGAACGCGATTTTTCGGGAATCCCGGGATAGAGCCGTGCTTCACGCCCCATTTACTGGTTGCCGCCTCCGGAATCTCAAACCCCGCATGAGCACGGAACGCCTCGAGATCATGAGAGTGAAAGCAAACATGCGTCCCGTCGCGTAACTCCGATTGAATCAACGCCGCCTCCCACGCCGGAAAATCCTTGAATGTTCTTCCCACCGAAGCCCCAACACGGTAGCAGTATTCGTTCAATTCGGGAAAAAGTCCGCACGCGTTCGGCGGTGAGTACGGCTTCCCCTGACGATCGATGCGCTGAAAGCGTTCCCGTAGTTTTTCTTCCCGCATCACCCAGGAAGCCGGGTACAAATACGCAACGGCCCCCAAACCACGGACTGCGTACTCATCGAGCGTGTTGGCCAAATCCCTCACCCGCCCCGGGGAAACAGCCTCGGTCACTTCCCCGGCTTCCCAGATTCTCTCGTAATCCACCATCGGCACAATCTGATGGGTGAAGCCGATTTCTTGCACTAGATCCAAATCTCCTGTGCCCCAAAGAATAACCGGCATTTGATTCGGTAACCGGCGCCGGACCATGTTGAATGAGACCACCTGCTCAGCAAGTAGCTTGCCGGTTTCCCGATCGCGAACTTTCATCGGCACTTGATACCGCCCAGGACGCAGCCACGGGTCAATCGGGAGCCAAAACTCTTTCTGCTCACTCGGCTTCAATTTCCCCACCGTAACGGTGTATTCACCCTGGGGCAAAGTGGCCTCCACCACCATTTCAGCCAGCTCCGTGTCCTGGCCATTGGCAAGCAGCAAGCGCAAGGCAGGTTCCGGCTCGCCGCGAAGAAACGCCGCTCGGGTGCCCGGCACCACGATCAATTCCACATCGCTAAAATACTCTGCCACTTTGCCTAAGATTCGCACCTCGTCGATAAAACCCGGAAACGGCGCGAACAAACTGCCGTAGCGGTCACCAATGACCAGATCCCATTTCCCAGGCGTAATGGGACCGCGATCGGAAATGTGAGTTCGGCCCGCAAATTTTTCATTGATGGCAAATCGGCCCGTTCCTCGCCCGTCGTAACTAAAAGCTACGTGTACCCATTGGCCGGGTTCCAAGGGGAACATCTGCGATTCGTAACTAACGGAGTCCTTTCCGAAGCCAAGGTGGGCCTCCAGCCGGTATTGCGAGCCTTGAACCCTCCGCAAACACAAGCAATAGTCGCAGTTTGCCTCAGGTACATCTTTTGGATAGTTGTAGTACTTCTTGTCCAGCAGAAAGACGTGGTTTACCTGTCGGATCTCCTCTTTCGGCCTTATCCACATTTCGATCGTAAAAGCCCCCGGCGGACTCAGCCGCGGGTGATTCTTCACCACGGCGCCTTGGGGTTTATTCCTCTGGCTTTCAGTCGCGAAGCACTCCAGGCACGATTCAGACTTTCCCCCCGGGGCAAATCGCGATTCACCCCGCAGTTTAAGAGAGTGACCATTTCCAGAGTTGTCAGCGCCCTCCATCCCCGGCGAAAACTGCCAAAGGGCGACCACCTCCGAAGTCCCGCTTTGTCCCTTCTGAGAAGAAGCGCTACGCGCTTCCCGCTGTGATCCATAAAGTGGGCTCAATCGCGCGTCCACCAAAGCCACAAACACCACAAGCAGACACGTAAGGAGAAACAAGCGGCTGCACACGGTGAATCTCACCTGGAAATCTCCTAAAAGCTTTCCTCCCGTCTTCCCTGCGCTCTAGAAGAAATTGCCCGTTTTCTTCGCAGTTTAGAAGAAATTACGCCACGCACTTCATGACAAATCACCTTGCCTATTCAGCGCCCCGATACCACGCTCTCCGATAACCTCCGACATAACAAGCAAGAAACCTCGTATCAAGCGGGAAACGTGGTGGAAGCAGAATAAACCCCGTGCTCTTGAAAGTCCTTTAATGTTTGCGTCGATTAAAAAGCGAAGCTGGATTTAATCCCTGTCAAACGCGGGGCCGTATGCACAAGCCCATTTAAGCCGCAACCCTCTTCAGTCGGGCTTACCACGGATTCTTTAAATTAATCCAGATTCTTTAAATTAATCCGACCTTCCTGGACAATTCAGACCCGAAGAAAGCGAAATCAAACCTCGCAAGACTCCGGAATTTGCTTCGGAAGCTCTCCGGGAATTAGGGGGCCGGTTCCGACGTCGGCGTTGAGTTTGCCTCCGGAAGTCACGGTGCTCCGTTGCGCTCATGCTCGGAAGCCAGGTGGCGAGCCACCGCCGGCGGAATACGGCTCCACCCGAGCTGTCGACTCAAGCGATGCCAATCCCGCAGAATGGGCCGCCCTCGAAGCTGTGACTGCGCTTCGGAAATCCGCCGGCGCACTTCCTCAAGCAGTACCTGGTCCTCCATTTGGCGTATTTCCTCCGGCAGGAGAGGTCTGCAATAATGAACGTGCATCATTCCCAATCGCGGAAAGGCGCGCCATCGGGGCCACGCGTGATACGCCCCCTCCACAGCCACCGGGAGGACGACCGCACCGCTTTTTCGAGCAAGCAGAGCGAATCCTGGCCGAAACGGGCCGATTTCCCCGTCCCACGTGCGACTCCCCTCCGGAAAAATCAAAAGCATGTGACCTTCTTTCAATTGCCGCAGGCTTTCCCGCACACCGCTGACCGGTGAACCTTCCACATCCACAGGAATGGCTCCTAAGGATGAGATCAACCAACGAAAAGGGCCAAACCGGAATAAACTGGCCCGGGCAAAATAACGCATTTGACGTTTGATTCCCGCCCCCACAAGAGGCGGATCAAAATGACTCTGATGATTGGCCACGACTAGGACCGCCCCGGCCTCGGGAATGTTTTGCTGCCCACTAAAGCGAACCCAGTACAAAAGCGACCAAGCCACTCGTACAAAGGGCCGGAAAAACTCGTACCAAAATTGCGATGGTTGAATTCGTTTCCCTTGCCGGTCTACGATTTTCGACGCCTTTTCAGACTTAGTCATGGTACTCTGGACGTCGTTCGATACGCCAACGGAACTATCGCGAATCGGCATCATGTTGCCAAAATTCCGAAAAACCATAAATTACGCCGCATTGACTCATACTGACCGAGGCGCGGGTCCAACACTGCAAGACACACGCCCTCTTCGCTCTCTTCCTCCAGTCGGATATACGGGAACACTTCCCGCGACAAGGGATAGACTCCAACTTTCGTCACCGGCTTCTTCAAAGGCCGGAAGCTAATCTACCAACATACAAGCTTTAAAATACAAGGCGGACTCAGCGCACGCAAAGAGCCCACTTAAGAATTCGACTCATGAAAAGCTCCGAGATACTCCCCTTTAGAGTACCGCCGGGGGAGGTGCTTCACACGAGAGGGGCCTGCCCGATGAATCTCCCGTACGCAAGCCTTCAGGGCACGCCCGCCAGAGAGAAAAAACTTGCACGATGCGAACCTGCGTGCAGAAAAGCCGCGGTTACCCGCGAAGACGCCAACCTTTTCCTCTAACCGAGCAGAACGACCCTTAATGTCGCTTAAACGTGCGGAACAAGCGGTACTCGGACACGACGACCGGCCCAGTGCCCGGCGCTCGGGAACCCAATCCCGCGGGTTTAACGCCCCTTTATCCTCGACCGCAGGCAAACATGCTTTCGGAAACGAAGTTCAGTATCCGACGGGCGACCCACCCAACCTTTTGCTGCCCAGCAACTTCGGATCCGAATCACCCAGCGTCTTCCAGCTCAATTATGGAGAGAACTCCCTCGGCTTACTTCCGGTGATGATCGATCGAAGTTCGCCCACCACCTGTTCAACCGTTTTGCCGTCTGTATTGACCTCGAGGGCACCAGGGGGGCAAACCAAGCCGCCGAATTCGCGCTCCGAATCTTTTCGGTCTCGCGATAATATCTCGCCAAGAACACTTTGAAAGTCTGCCTCCTTTCCCATAGCCTGATACTCGCGGACTCGCCGCCGGGCACGCTCCTCGGGCGAGGCAGTGAGATAAAACTTCCACGCGGCATCGGGGAAAACAAGCGACCCTTGGTCCCGCCCTTCCGTAACCACATTTCTGCCCAAGGCAAATCGACGCTGAAGCTCGATAAGATGCTGCCTTACCCCGTGATTATCCGCCGCAAACTGCGTCAGACGAGTCACCGCCGGTGTCCGCAATTCTTGGGTGATGTCCTCACCGTTCAGGAAAACGCAATTGTCCCGAAATTCGATCCGAAGATTTCTTGCTAGTTCCGCTAGTTGGTTTGAATCCTGAAAATCAATTCCGGCTCTCAATCCGGCCAAGGCTACGGCTCGATACATGGCCCCGGTGTCCAAATACTCGAAGCCAAGCTCTTTCGCGAGAAGCCTGGCAACCGTACTTTTGCCAGCCCCTGCCGGCCCATCAATTGTTATAACCATCGAATTGCGTCACCTTTTGTGGCCAAAAAACGCGGAGATCACCTTTCCCTCAGGCAGCCAACACCAACGCTTATCCGCCGCGTAGCTCAAACATGGGCATCCCCGATTAACCCCCACAAATGCCGACGAAATCTCGAGATTTGAAGCCGTGGCAAGGGTCGCCGTCGCAAAAGTCGTTATTCGGCCAAAGAAGCTCGAACCCGTGGCACCATCATTCGCCTTTACGTTGAATGCTTTAACCAAAGGGGACGATTTCGACCTCTTTACGCGATTCGCCTCAAAACAGCTTTATCCTAACGCCAATACTCCCGTCCTTCCCGACGTATCCTACCTTTTAAAGCAAGGTGACTTGATTCACCGGGGGGCGATGATCGCCTAATTCCAATCGTCGTCTAATCCGGGAAATGAACACAAGAGCATATTCGCCGGGCACGCGGTGTTTTAGGCCCCAAATTGACCCCGGCCGAAGCCACGCCCTGCTAAATGACCGAACACGCAAGTTAAAGCGGTTAGGTCGGCATGTGTTCGGGCTGAGGCCACGTAGGATCGACAAATCGACCGTCTCGAGAAATCAATTGTCCATCTGCAAACACTTTACCACCCGTTCGAAGATCGCAGACCAAATCCCAATGAAGCCCCGACTGATTCGTGGCGCCTGTCTCCGGGTAAGCGCTTCCTAAGGCCAGATGAAAGGTGCCGCCAATTTTCTCATCGAATAAGGTATTCTGGGTGTAACGTGTGATCGCATAATTGGTGCCGAGGGCGATTTCACCGATGCGTCGTGCCCCGTCGTCTTGTTCAAGCATCGCGATAAGAAAATCTTGGCCCCGATCGGCCGATGCTTCTACAACCTCTCCCTGGCGAAAACGCAACCGGATTCCGTCGACCAGCCTTCCGCCATAGTTGGTAGGGAAACTGACGACCACCAACCCCTCCGCAGAGTCCTCGACGGGCCCCGTAAACACCTCTCCATCCGGAAAATTCTCTTTGCCATCGCAATTAATCCATTTTCGCCCGCCCACCTCAAGCCGCAAATCTGTTCCTTCGGGTGTAACAAGTCGGACCTCATGGCAACTGTTTAAGAAGTCCACTACCCGCTGCTGCCTCTGGCTAATGAGCCGCCACGCTGAGACGGGCTCCTCCAAATGCAGCAGACCCGCCCGAAAGACAAATCGTTCGTAGGCACTCAGTGACATTTGCACATCTTGCGCCGCGGAGTGGCAGGGGAATTGCGTTCCAACCCAGCGGAGCTCACCAGCCCTGGCCCGCTCCAGAAATCGGGCCATTCGCCGCTTGGAGGCTTGACTTAGGAGAGCCTGCCGCCTCGGGTCAATCTGGCTGAGCGCCTTTGTGTTATCCGCTCCAAAAACCCCAATCGAAACGTCGATGCGCTCCACCGTGTACATCGCGATAGGATCTTCAAATCTCAGTTGCTCCTCAGTGCCCAAACGGAGCTTCAGTTCTTCACATTCATCGGGGACCATTTGCACGAGAGGATGCCCACCGGCTTCCAACACCGCTTGATAAATGGCTACCAATAACTCTCGGGCCACTGGGGGTCCGGCAATTCGGACCAAATCCCCGGGTTGCACGGCCGTGGAGTACTCTACCAAAACATTAGCAAGTCTATGAAGTCTCGGATCTTCCATGAGGAGGTAACCTTACACCATCAATTGTGAATTTGTGAATTCCTGATCAACTTTGAAGTCCTAGTTATTTTCAGCCATTTTTCGAAACCAAATTCCACAAAGCTATTACACCACTTAGATTATCTACATTATGCTGGCTCTCCATTCTAACAGAACTACCCGGATTGCAGAGAATGATGGGGATATGGTCTTGGGTCACAAATTGCGGCCACGGAGATATGAACTCATAATATCAGCTTATCATTGGAGCCCGCAGCCCGGACCGCGAGTGAAATTTCCGTAAGTTCCGGCGAGCAGCTACCTTTAATGCCAGCTAAACCGCGTCCACCACGGTGGTCAACCTCATGCGGTTTAGCGAATATAATGAGAAAGAGTACGAGAGTCGGCTGCTTTCTTCGATCCGCTCAAATAGTTAGTCTCTGCTTATCGAGGATTGATTCACAGTGCGATTACCATGTCGCTCCTAAATTAAGGGCAAACCCACGAAGAAGAAGCGAGCGGAAACCGACAACACTCTGGAGCCGAGCCATTGCTTTGCTAAGCGGGACGTTCATGCAGAAGTAACGTTCTCATAAAGTTGAGTTGTATTTGACTCCAGCGGATTCTCTTTTATCCTCTTTAACGTTCATGCTCGGCGGAGGTCGGGCTTGTGGCGGGCCGGTGCCTCGGATAGACATGTTGGGGCGTCGAGGGAATGCGTGTCACCGAATGACGAAGACTGACGAAGACTCTTCCCGATAGCCGATTGCACGGGCTTAAATCGGCTTGAGTGGTTTTACTTGCGACCGTGTGCCCTAACTTCCGAACTGCCTAGCTTTTGGAGTTTAGAGGTCTTCTATGAGGCAAGTCACAACGAAAAAGCTGCCCGGCGGCGTTTGGGGCTTGTTAACGCGGCTAACCCCAGGCTGGTTTGGAATTTGCTTCAAATGGTTGATCGCTTTGAGTTTCCTTTCCGAAGGGTGGGCGCGACTGGCTCAGGCTTACACGCCGGATAGCCCGGAGGTGCAGCGGATCGTGGCCCGGGCGCTTGCGTTTCTGGAAAAGAAGGCAGCTGATGATCCGCGGGTCGGTGCCCATGCATTGGTGGGACTGGCGTTCATGAAGGCCGGTTACGATGCGAATCACCCCGTCGTTGTCGGAGCCATCGACGTGGTACGAAAAAACGTTCCCCGGCCGGTTGGTGATCGTTGGTCACCCATAGTCGATATTTACAGTGCGGGACTTGCGGTGGTTTTCCTCGTCAACTTGGACGCCAATCGTTATCGACCAGAAATCGAAGGTTATTTGGCGTTTTTACGGGCGGTGCAAAAACCCCATGGGGGCTGGGGTTACGACGGGCGGGGCACAGGCGATACATCGATGACTCAATACGCCGTGCTGGCCATGTGGGAGGCAGTGCGAGCCGGCATTCCAATCCCTAGTGCGATGCTTACCGGGGTGACGATGTGGCTGATTCGAACTCAGGACCCTTCAGGTGCCTTCGGTTACCAGGGGGAAGTATCGCCAGATTTCAACCTGATTCCGCAAAAAGAAATTCGGCATAGTTTGGCCACGGCCGGCCTGGCCAGTTTGTACGTGCTGGCGGACTTAATGGGGCTTTCAGCCCAGAAGGAGGAGCGGGAGTCGGGTCTTCCCCCGATTGTTCGTGAGGTCCAGCGACTAGATCCTACAGGAAGGGCGGAGACGCGAGTTGCGGTCGATCCGCGGCTTGTCCAGGCGGCAATCAATCGCGGTAAGGCGTGGCAAGCTGCCAATTACCGAATCGACGTGAATCGTTTTCGTTACTACTATCTCTACGCCTTGGAGCGATATTGGACCTACAGGGAGCTTGTCGAAGGAAAACCGAAGGAAGCTCCCACCTGGTATGACGATGGGGTGCGATTCCTGAGAGAAACGCAGCGGGAAGACGGCAGTTGGGAGCACGAGTGTACCCCGGTGCCCGATACGGCTTTTGGGGTGCTGTTTTTGGTTCGCTCCACTTTGAAGAGTGTAGAACGGGTGAAAAGCTTCGGGGAAGGCACCCTGGTGGGAGGCCGAGGATTGCCGAGGAACACCAGCCAGGTGGCCATTATTGGCGGAAACGTCGTGGCAAAGCCCGAGCTTGCCAATCTGGAGAAGCTGATGGAAGCCCTTCAAAAGGATGAAGATCCGGAGCAGCTGGCGGCCTTGGAGCTACTAACCGAACTTCCGGCCGAGCAAGCCGGTGCGATCCTCTCCAAACAAGGGCAAAAGCTTTTGGAGCTTGCCGGCTCGAATGCGGTGGAGGCCCGCCTCGCTGCCATTCGCGCCATGGCCCGGAGCGGAAATTTGGATTATGTTCCAACCTTAATTTTCGCTCTAAGTGATGCGGATCCAACGATCGTTCGGGGGGCCAGGGATGCGTTGCGGCGGTTAAGTCGCCGCTTCGACTTGGGTGGCCCACCGGATAACGCCACCCCGGCGCAACTTCAGGAGGCAATCCGGCAATGGCGGGAATGGTATTTGACGATCCGTCCTGACGCCGAGTTCGTAGAATAGTGGAATCCGTGGAAAATCGGACGAACTGACGAGCGTTCGCTCACCGGCAAGCAGGGGGGGATTCTCCGGTGGCAAGTCGTCCTGCGTACCTAAGATCGGCAACAGGTCCCGTAGGAGTTGGTGACGATCGCAAAGGGGTTAAAATTGCCGACAACTGTTATCTGATGTCATCTCACGACGAAATTTCGGAGAGGTTTTGATTACGCTTTTCGGTTGGACGGCGGGACGGCGCTCGAAATCGCTAAAAGGCTAATGCGGAAAAACAAATTTGCGAAAAGGCTGGAAAAAGCCTTTGTTTTGAAGCGGTTTTTGCAGAATTTAACTTTTCCGCTCAACGGCGTTTCTGTCCCTTAGGGCCGCCTCGAGCGCTGGCTTTGGGTCGATTTTCATTGCGGGTGTCTTGTGAGGCCAGGATGGCAGTGTATAGTGGCAGATGGCCGGACGATCAACTCAGCGGAAAGTCGGCAAAGGTTGGTTTCTTGATCGGTTAATCCGAAAGGTTGGACTCTCGCGCCTATCGCGGTTAACCAATGGAATTTGCGTCGGTTTTTTCATCCTAAAGTTCTTCACGCGACAATCTGAACCGATCCTCTCTTTTTGCAGCCAATGAGTGGAACACCGGGCCGAACTCGAACACTAGCAAGTAAAGCTCAATTAAGGCGCTACGGGCTTAAGGTGAGCTTGTATGACCGCGTAGCCGGCTGGCTGATCGCTTTACTGACAGTAATCGGCCTGACGGTGCTTGTTCTATTCATCCTTTGGCTCACAGCTAGGATTTTTGCCACCCAGGTTGCGGTACCGGTAATGCTGGCGGAGCTCGGCACGGGGGAGGGGGGGCTTGCCGGGGGAATGGAATTGGACGCTCCGCAAATGGAAGAACTCGGCGAGCAAACAGATCTCCAGGAACCTACCGTCGAGCAAACCTTGGCCATGGTCGCGGAGGCTGTTGCCAAACAGCAAGCACTTCTGCTGGATCCGACTTTGGGAGAGTCAACCACCACCGGACGCGGCGGCTCCACCGGACTAGGTGGTCAACCCGGTATGGGGAGCGGTTCGGGAGGTACCGGGCGGCGGAGGCATTGGGAGGTGCGCTTTCCCGAGGGAAACACGGTTGAGACTTACGCCCGGGCCCTCGACTTCTTTAAGATCGAGCTGGGGGTCTTAATGCCCAATAACCGTATCATCTATGTTTATAACCTCAGCAAGCCGAGGCCCGATACGCGCGAAGGGGCCGCCGATCAAGAAAAGCGTTACTACTTAACTTGGCGGCGGGGATCGCTCATGGAGGCAGACCGCGAATTGATCCGTCGAGCGGGTGTGAATCCGGATGATCGCTTGATCTTAAAATTTCTGCCACCAGAGTTAGAATCCCAATTGGTACAGTTAGAACGGGCAAGGGCCGGTGATCGGAGCGACCGCGTTCGAACCACCTATTTCGCGGTGGTCCCTCAAGGGGGAGGTTACCGATTCATTGTCGTCGATCAAACTTTGCGATAGCGTACTTTCGGACTGATTCGCCGGGGATTTGCTACCGGCCAACGATCGTCTCCAGAACTGTTACGGTACTCGCGTGCGAGGAATTCGAAACGTTGTGAGGTTTAAGGACCACTATGGACATCACAGCGATTACGCAGGTAGCCGGGATTGTCGACTATTGTGCGTTGGCACTTGTGGCGTTGTGGGGAGCCTTCTGTGTGATTATGGTTTGGCGAAGGGTCAACCAAACAAGGTTCCGCAGCGAGCTAGAGCAGGAGAGGTTTCTCGATCAACTGGAAGAGGTATTGGCCTCGGGCAATCTCGAACAGGCACGTCAACTTTGCAATGAGGATCCCCGGGCTTTACCGCAACTCATCGACCTGGGCTTGGCAAATCGGCACCTCGGTCCTTCGCGGATCCGAAACTTGCTGATCGACCGATTTCAACGCGATGTGTTGGCCGACTTGGAGTACCGGCTCAGTTGGGTGGCTACGGTGATAAAAGCGGCCCCGATGTTGGGGCTTTTCGGAACCGTTCTGGGGATGATGGGGGCGTTCAGCAAGTTGGCTGTGCAGAAGAATGTTGAGCCGAATTTGTTAGCCAATGATATTAGTTTGGCCCTGATCACCACGGCTCTTGGGCTGGCCATCGCCATCCCCCTTGTCTTGGCCACCGCGAGTATCAATGTGCGGATCCGCAAGCTGGAGGATTTGGTGGGCACAGGTCTCAATCGATTCTTGGAGATGCTACGTGGGATGGCCCGAGAGCCGGGTCTTTCGCGGCCGGTTGGTGTGGCCGGAGGAAGCGGTGCGTGAACGCAAGACTATCCGCGGAGTAGCGTGCCGGAAAGACTTGGGGCAACGAGTTAATAAGTTGGAACGCGCTTGGATTGGCAGTTTCTTCTGCTTCTTCGGAGCGACCCCTAATCTCAAAAGATAAGTCGAAAAAGGGTGAACCCGTAATTCGAGAAGTTGAGTCAAACACCAGTAATCCGACAAGGTGAGTCAAATAATGGTGAGCTGGTAATCTAAGAAGGTGAGTCAAAAACTAATAAGAAGCTGAGTCAAAAACTAAATGGTGCCCAAAACTTTCAGACGGTTATCTGTAAGCAAACCAGCACATAAGTAACCAAAGCTGCACCTTATCGCTATCGCTGAAAACAGTTTTCGTTATCCCTAAAAAACCTTTCGTCATCGATCAAAATAGCTTTCCTTGTGGATGAAAACAGCTAGAGAGAACTGAAGATAATCCGGCATCAGTCTTAGATAACCCGGCATAAATTGCGGCGAGGCTCGAAGAAGCGGGCATAAATTGCGGCGAGGTTCGAAGCACTTTTCCAAGCCTTTATAACCGGTAAAAGGCAGATCAGTTTATCGGGAGCAGGCAGGCAGATGAGCATTACTCCAGGTTCCCGGGAAGAGCTGGTGGACGATCAGTGGATCCCCCGACGGCGACGAGAGTCGCAGTTGGATACCGAGATCGATATTACGCCTATGATCGACATGACTTTCCTGCTTTTGATATTCTTTTTGGTCTGTAGTACGGCGGCTTTGGAGGCCGCGGTTGAGCTCCCTCCGGCTCGTTATGGCACGGCGGTGGGACCCCACAATGCAGTGGTCATTACCGTGGCCGATCAGCCCGGCTCTAAGACGCCGGCGATTTATCTGGCAGACGGGAAAAAAGGGGAGCCGCTACCGGCTAATCCGGAAGCTCAAGAAGAGGAGATTCGCCGGGCAGTCAAAGACGGTTTATCGCGGGGAAAATCCATCGTGCTTATCAAAGCGGAAAAAACCGTTAAAGAGGGCGAAATCGTCCGCATCGCCGCTGCGGCATCGGAGGTTGAGGGAACGCGGCTTTACGTTGCCGTGATGGAAATTCGCTAAATCCTCTTGCGGCGAGGCTGCACGCCGCGGGATGCGCTGACTCGATTGGTGCGATGAGCCCCGAATTAAATCGTAGGTTTTAGGAACATCTTCTCGCGGGCAACTGTCCGCGGGTAACTGAAAGTTAGCTGCTTCTGTTAAACAAGAGTATTTAGCGGGTGCAAAGGATTGGTTAAACCGGTGGTTGCGAGGAATGCTGCTGGTTTGAGAAAGACCGCCACGACATTTGGTTAGGAAGAAGGAAATCTGCGATAGTCGCTCAGGAAAATTTAACGTAACTACCGGTTACGGAATCGCCCTGTAAAGATTCTTGGCACAGGTGTGCGAGAGATGAGCGTGATTAAGTTCCGCTGTCCGGCGTGCAATCGGAGGCTTTCGGCACGAGTGGAGTATGCAGGCCGCCGCTTTTCTTGCCCGGATTGCGGAGAAGTGGCCACGGTTCCTTCTAAATCGCAAGTCCCGCCCAAATCCGAGGAATCCTCTGGCGCACCAACGAGTGTTCCTCCCGGTAAAGCACCGCCGCCTGTGCAAACCTCGGAAACCAAACCGTCAGCCCCGGCAACCGCTCCCAAATCAAAACCGAGAGGCTCCGCGGAAGACGAACCGACAACTGGGCAAGATGCTCAGCCGATTGTTTTCCGCCGCTGTCTTTCCCTGGAAGCGGCGATGGACATGACGCCGATGGTCGATGTGACGTTTCTGCTGCTGATCTTTTTCATGGTGACGGCATCCTACAGCTTGCAAAAATCCCTCGAGTTGCCGCAGCCGGACGTACAGGAAGAGGTTGCGGAGTCGCGTACTCTGGAAGAGATCGAATCCGACGACGATTATGTGATCGTTCGCATTGCCCGAGACAACACGGTTTGGGTCAACGAGATGGAAGCCCCAAGCCAACAGGAGCTTCTCTCTAAGCTGCGGGAGGCGCGGCAGGGACCACCCGGCTCCGGGGGACGCGGCCCCAGCAGCTTGCTTGTGATCGCCGATCCGGATGCTCTTCATGAGAAGGTGGTGATGGCTCTGGATGCCGGCAACGCCGTGGGCATGGAAAATATCCGCTTGGCATGCATCAGCGAAGAAGATCTGTAGGGTTGATTGCGTTAAGGAGACGACCTTTTTGCATGGGATTTGAGGCAACTTCAAAGGAGTCTCCGTCGGCTAAAGGCCGTGGCTAAGATTTACAGGCGGGAGTGCCTCGATGGGAAGTTTATCAGATGCTGCAAGTGGTAAGCCGTGTTGAAGTTTGGAAATGAGAGACCGAAACTTTCATCCGGCAAGAACTGCTGTGTAAACCTCCGTAAGCGGAAGGGTTTATCACCACCATTTTGATTTAGGCGTGTCGACGGCCGGTAGCCCCGGCACGGAGAACGGGTTTTCGGTCGAGAAATCGAGAGTTTGTAATGCTCGAACTACGCCCTGTAGAATAACCGCCCAAAAAGCAAAGCCCCGATAAGATACAGCGTTTAAGGACCAAAAAAGAACCGAGGGGCAACGAATAACGGCTTCCGAAAACGAGGGCTAAGAACCCAGGAGAAAGCGGCTAGTTGGCTACGGCCGAAGGAGTGTTTTAAAGACACCGATGAGCTCACCGAAGCGTTTCACCGACCTCTTACGTCAGCGTGGGCTGGTTCCGGAAGATGTCCTGTCGCAGTTGGAGGAGCAAGCGCGACGGGCAAAAGGCCCGGTTACGCCGCAGTGGTTGGCCGATCAACTGATCCAGGCAGGTTACTTGGCTCCGCGGATGGCGGAGCGATTGCTGGCGGAGTTGACCCCGGAACCCCAGGAGCTTTCTCTGGACGAGGAACTGAGTCTTCTTCCCCTTGAGGAGGAGACATCCGTCCCGCCGCCGGCTCCTTCCAAACCGGGTAAACAACCCCCCAAACCGGTATCTCCTACTTCACCAGCGGTTGGCGCGAAAGTCCCCAGTGTACCGGGCGAAAGACCCCGCGGGCCAGCCGCTCCGCCCACCGCGGCGCCTTCGGCAAAAGGGCCCGCCAAGCCGCCAGCCGCCGCCGGTCCGATCATGGGTGATCTCTTGGCCGAGGTTCTAGTGGAGCCCGTCCAACCCACGGAAGTTTTGACCCCCGCCCTGGGACAGCGTCGGCGCAAAAGTGTATGGGAATCCAATTTAATTCTCTTAGGGGGCGGTGGTTTACTTCTGCTGGTCATCCTCCTGGTGGTGTTGTTATGGGCAGTTCGCCGGCAGGGGGCGGAAGGCCTTTTAGCTTTGGCGGACGAGGATTATCGCTCGGGTTCTTACACCCAAGCCGTGGCAAAATATACGGATTTCGTAGAGCGATTTCCTAACCATCCCTCAGCCAGTTTGGCCCGGGTGCGTAGGGGACTGGCGCGCCTCCGTCAAGCCACCGAAGGCACGAGTGATCCGGCGGGGGCTTTGCAAACAGCCACAGAGGTGTTGGAGGAAATCGCAAGCGAACCTGTCTTCCGCGACGAGGCCCGCAACGAGCTCATCGCTTTACTCCCGAAGATCGCTCAGAATCTTGCCGTGGAAGCTCAGCGGCGACTGGATTCCTCGCTCGTTCAGCGGGCCGAGGAGGCTTTAGCGCTGGTCAACCGGTACATAATGCCGGCGGATCGTCCGGTTACCATGCTCAATGACATTCAGGCGATTCTGACCCTCACGACTCGGCGAATCGCGAGCAACGCGGAGCTGGAAAAGACCCTGAAAGCGATCGAAGAGGCTTTAGCCCGAAACGATCCGGCAGCCGCCTACGATGTTCGCCGCGATTTCATCAAGGCTTACCCGGACCTCATCGGGAGCGAGAAGCTCCAGCAGGCCGCAGCCTCGATCTTGGATGTGGAACGGCGACGCATCAAACCGCTTGAGGCCAACTTCGCGGTGGATACCACGGATTGGCCACAACCGGCTTTAGCCAGTTGCACGCTTGCCTGTCGTTGGGAGACAACGGCCGCAGAAAATCTTCAAGGTTCTTTCATTTGTGCCATTGTCGAGGGTGTCTTGTACGGATTGGATGCCGCAACCGGCCGCGTCCTATGGCGGCGCATGGTCGGCGAGCATTGGGCCGGCAGAAACAATCCCTTTGCCCCGATGATGCTCGGATCCGGAGCGCAGAGCGACTTCCTTCTGGTTGACACGCTCCACGACGAGCTGATCCGCTTGGAGGGAGCCACCGGAACACTGCAATGGCGGCTCAAGCTAGGCGAAACACCGGAAGCCGACCCGGTCATTGCTGGCCGGCGAATCTGGGTGGCTTTGACTTCGGGGCGGCTCTTGGAAGTGGACGCTGATTCCGGAAAGGTCCTTCGCGGCCTTCAAGGGTTGCAACCGCTGCGCGTCGGTCCTGCGGCAGATCCTCAAAGCCGGTGGTTATTTCAGCCGCTGGAGCATTCAGGATTGCTGGTGTTCCGAATTTCCGATCTGGAATGTGTGCAGACCGTTTATCTGGGGCACGAACCGGGGGCCTTGGATATCGCGCCGCTTTTTGTGCAGGGGCATTTGCTAGTTTTGGTCAACGGCGCGATTGACCAGGCGAGTCTTTACGCGTTCCGGCTGGCTGACACAGAAGAAAAGCCCTTGAGTCTGGTTCAGGAACTGCGTTTTGCCAGCAGAATCCCCATCCCGCCAAGTATTTCCGGTAACCGCATCTTATTCGTGACGGAAAAGGGATCGGCATTTATTTACGAAGTTTCTACCCTAGATCCCGATAAACCTTTGAAGGAGCTGGCCCAAGGCGAATTAGGACCGGCCGAGGGTGAAGCCACCATTCTGACCGCAAGGAGCCGGACCCTCGCCGCCCGTTTTGCCCTATTGCAATCGGGCCAAATCTGGGTCGCTGACCGCCAATTAAGGAGTTACGACGTCTCACCGTTCCAGCGAACCCTCCAACCCAAAGCCACCAAGAACGAACGAAGTATCTCGCTTCAACCCTTGGCGGTGACAGGGGATCTAGTAGTCCATGTCCGAGCTGCCATGGGACTGCCGGGCGGGTTGGCATCGGCTTTCCGAACCACAGATGCCCAACTCATGTGGGAAACACGGCTCGGTACCCCACTGGCGGCAGAGCCGATTTGGAGCCCCCAAAAAGATCGACTAGTGGTGGTATCGGCGGCGGGTGCCGTGTACCTGCTGGGTCCTTCGGAATTGAACGGGAGCCGAATCATTCACGATGCCTACATCGCGTTGAAACCCGCCGAATTGGATGCGCCTTTGCAATCGGCAATTGGGTTTCCGGCCGGTCAAGTGCTCCTGGTCCTTCCGGAAGGGGCCGGCCGAATTTCCTTTTACGATCCCGAAGAACGGACCCCCCGTTTCCGCTGGATTCTTCTACCCGATCCCCTCTCGGGTATACCCGGTGTATTTCGGTCGCAATTGCTCGTAGGAACGCGAGTGGGCCAAGTTCACTGGCTTGATCTTCGTACGGGACAAAATTTGGCCGAGCCGTTTCAAGCTCCTATGATAGCGGGCGAATCTTTGCGGTGGTCTCAGCCCATGGTGATCTCAGAAAACGAAATCCTCATCGCGGAAAATCGAGGGCGAATCTTTCGGTTAGGATTGGCCGATGAGCCAACACCGCATCTAAAGTCATTAGGACAAACTCAGTGGGAAAAGCCGCTTTCCGGCCGATTAACGGTGCTGGGCTCCGTCCTTTGGGCGATCGACGAGGAAGGGACGGCTATCTGCTTCCGACTACCTGAGCTCGCTCAGTTGGCTACTGAAACCTTAGGGGATAGGGTGATTTGGGGCCCTTACGCCGTCGGTAGCTTGGCATTGGGGGCAACCCGGGAGTCTTGGTTTGGCCTCGATCAATCGGGAAAGCTGAGTTGGAGGCAACCGCTTCCCCGGGGGGTACCGACCGGCAGCCCCATGCTCCGCGATAGCTCGGTCATTGTGGCCGCGAAAGATGGTTACCTACTGCGGGTGGATTTGGCCACCGGCCGCACGCTCGCGGAGCTGGACTTAGCCGTCCCCTTAGCCGGCGGCCCTATTCTGCTCGGTGAGGATTTGCTTGTAGGGGGGGCTGATGGCACGCTGTACCGCGTCCGTATCCCCTGAAGATGGTCGAAAAAAGATCGCGTTCCAGTCTGGATCAGAAGTCGCGGATGGCACGCGGGTTAACCCATTTTCCACCGCACAAGCGAGGCCTTTGATAATCGTGTGGGTTAGGATTTCAGAAACCATTCGACGCGGTGTCATTACGGTGTAAAGTGCGGTGTGCCATGTTAATCGTGATATTCCTTTGTGATTTGTAGCAATCGTGCCGATTAAGGTTATCCATGTCGATTGCGTATATGTGATATCAGTGTTGATTCCCGATGTGATATCAGTGTTGATTCCCATTGCCAGATCAAGGTTAAATGTACTTCTGATCCGATAAGTATGAAATTGCCATCAAGCGGATGGATCATTTTGTGCCTCGTTTTTTGGGGGGCTTGTGCCGGCGGCTCTCTTGGGCAGCAGCCCGCTTTGCCGCTTTACGAGCAGGAGGCTTACGATCTCATCACCTTGAGTCCCCAACACGATAATGCCGTTTTGAAGGTCTTGCCGCTGAATTTGCCGGGTCGTCGAGTTCCGCAACCCTTGCCCAAAACGGGCAACTTACAATTCCGGCTGGTGGATGAGCCGGATGTAATCTACGAGGTTCCCTGGGCCAGTGTAGCGAAAGTGGAGTTGTTCCACGACCTCATCTTAGCCGAGGGCCGACGCCTGGCCGAAAATGAACGCTTTGCCGAGGCCTACGATTACCTCAACTACCTCCAGGAAAACGATGCGGAGCTTCCCGGTTTGCGGGAGGTTTTTTTGTCAACCCTGTTTCGAGAGGGGCGTAAGTATCAGGCCGAGGGTAAGTACGACTTGGCAACCGCCGTATTTCTGAGTCTTCACGAGCGAGATAGAAGTTTTCCGGGGCTCCCGGAGGCATTGGGCGAGACACTTCAAGAGCGATTCAAGAGTTATGTGACCCAAGCGGATTTCTGGTCGGCCCGACGCACACTTCGGACACTGACCCGGCTGTATCCTCAACACGAACTTTTGCCGCAGTGGCAAGATCAGTTAGTCCGTATCGCGGAAAGCCGGTTAGCGGAGGCCAAACAGTCGGTTGCCGCCGGCGATTTCAGCGCCGGGCATCGCCTGGTGCGACAGGCGCTGGAGATCTGGCCCCAGCTCAAGGAAGCGCTGCAATTTGCTCGGGAGCTTCAACGACAGTATCCCCGGGTCGTTGTGTCGGTCACCGAGCCGCTGTATCAGTTCAAGCCAACGGCGATGCACCATTGGCCTTCGCGGCGGTTGACGCGTCTGGTGGGACGTAATTTGTTCGAGTTCGCGGGGCCCAGTCCCGAAGGCGGAAGATACGTTGGGCCGTTTGTCGAGGCCCGCTGGGACCAACCATCCTGGCAATTGACGTTGAAATTGCGGCCCGGCATCCGGGAATCGGAGAAAGGCGGAGAGTTATCCGCCGCTCAGATTGCAAGCCAACTCATCAAGCTGGGGGATGCTGAAAGCGCCGTATTTGGCCCGGTTTGGGCCCGGTTGCGACCGCAGGTCGAATGTCCGGACCTGGGCACGGTGCTGGTCCGGTTTTCCAGTCCCCCGCTTCGGCCCGAAGCCCTACTTACGATGCCCATTTATCCGAGTAGGGCTGGCTCAGTCGTGAGCGAATTCGAAACCGCGTCTGTTGCCCACACAAGTCCTGAGCCTTCCGCCAATGCCAACGCGCAAATTTCCGCAAGTAGCGCACGGCTTTCAGCAAACAACGCTTGGAAGCTCTCGGAGTCCATGGTCTCTCCGTCCCTGGGTCAGGGCAACGGCGCAAACAGGTCTCACGATTATTCTTTAGGTTTAGACTCCTCGGGCATCTTAGGGCTTCAACCCTATAAGGTAGCTGGATTGACAAACGAGGGTATTACTTTTGTATTTAACAACGATTATTTCGCACATACCTCCTCGCAACCCAAAGAGATTGTCGAGCAGTACTTCGACGATCCGGCTTCGGCGATTCAAGCTCTCCGGCAAGGGCGGGTGGATTTGATTGACCGTATTCCGCCTTGGCACCTCGGGCAAATCCGTAATGTCACGGACCTTGTCGTCGAGCCTTATGGTTTGCCGATGCTCCATCTAGTCATCCCAAACACGAAACATCGCTTGGTCGAGCGCCCCGCGTTCCGTCGGGGCTTGGTGTATGCTTTGGATCGCGAGGCCATTTTGAGTCGGTTACTTGGCGGCACACGAATCCCCGGTTGTCAAGTGATAAGCGGTCCTTTTTTGCCCGGCCTCTCGCACGACGACCCGTTAAGCTATGCTTACGATCAAGGGATTGAACCTCGCCCGTACGACCCACGATTGGCAATCGCCTTGCTGCAAGTAGCTTTCGCAGAATGGACAAGTGGTTTGCCGCAGGAGGAGCGGCCCGAGCGATTTCCCGAATTAGTGTTGGCTCATCCCCCTAACCCCATAGCGCGGGCTTCGTGCGAGTCAATCGCGCTACAATTGAAACGCGTCGGACTAACGGTCCGGCTGCAGCCGCTGGAGACGATCGTGGACCGTGGCATCCCCGAGGAAATTCATCTGCTTTACGTGGAATTTCCCATCTGGGAGCCATCGCTGGATATTTACCGACTCTTGGGCGAAACAGGTATCGCCGGCTACGCCAGTCCTTATTTGAGGCAACTCCTGTACCAGCTTCAGGCCGCCAAGGATTGGGCCGAGACCGCCGGCCTCTTGCGTCGGATCCATCGGCTTGCTTTCTTGGAAACCAGCGTCATCCCCCTGTTTCAAATACTTGATTTTTCGGTTCGCCATCAAAGTATGCAGGGGTTTTCCAGTAGACCGCTTACCCTTTATCAGCATGTGGAGAATTGGCAGCTTACCCCCCGTGACCTAGCTTTCGAGTTTTAGGCACCGATTACTGAACCGGCAGCTTCGGAGCACTTGGAGAGAGAAAAACTCATGCGGGCCTCCTGAACTCCAAGCTTTTGGTAGTTGCGGCTTATGGGGTGGAATTATCCATGGAGGCATGGAGTTATCCATACCCGCGGTTTTTCATGGTAAATGCAATGTCGTCTCAATTCGTGCCAGAATTATCCTCGCGTTTTGCATCGTTTATTCGTAGCCACATCTATTGAAAGGGGCTGAATTGCCGATTCATTGCAAATGGGTATTCTCTCGGCGATGCCATGGGATTTTAACCGGTTAGCCGTCAGGGAATAGCATCTGGACAAGTGAACTTGACATCGCCGCCCCAAATGCGGGCACTCCCGGTCGGCCCAATCGATCAAGCCAAAACAACGGCGAATTGAAGGGGGGTGTAAAGACGGGACTCCGCCGGCATCGAACGCGTGCCATTAACGGAGTACAAGTATCAAATCATGCGAGCATAAACGCGGAGAAACTCGAGCGTAAACTCGGAGAAAGTGATCAACCAATGACGGGGTACGGCCTCGGTAATTTGGCCTTTCTGCCTTCGCCGTCGGGTGGCGCGGATGCGGTCTGCCCGGGAGCTCCGGTCAAAGCCGTCTGCATCTATCTCAGTCTTCTATGCGCGCTTGCGGGTGTGGCCTCAGGGCAGGTTCCTTGGGAGTTCATGCCCTACCGGGTGGAGGTCCAATTGGCTTTACAAACGGATCGGTTCAGCCGCCTTTCGGAGCAGGCGGTGCATCGGCTGGTCACAGAGGAGCTTGACCGACTGATCGGGGGGGCATGGTCCTACGAAATCAAAACTGCCGAAGGCAAGCTGCGGCAATCCGTCTTGGATGGGCAGCCTCCGGCGACGGAAATCTGGCCGAGTCATTGGTCGGCGCTGGAGGCCCCGGACAAAGTCATCTTGCTTGGGATTTGCAGCTCGCGACCGCGGGGAGTCCTCGCTCGGGCTATTGAACTGGATGTGCGCAGTCAAAGCTGGGGAAGCATTGCAGAACGTTGGGCTGAGTCCCCTCGCTTTCTGGCACAGGCTGTTTTCGAGGCCATTTGGGCCGCTTTTTCGCCCAGTGCACAGATCGAATCCTTAGACTTAGAAACGAAGGAAGCTATTCTAAGATTTCGCGCCGGCGCGCTTGTACCTCGAGACCCGAGCTGTCGCTGGGCCTCGCCGGAAAGCATTTTCCGGATCTTTCTTCGGTACAATGACCGCTCGGGAAAACCACGGCGGATTCAGTCCATCCCGTTTACTTACTTCGCGATATCGGAGCTCCGCGGGGCTACCGTCGCCGCCAAGCTGCACACAGGTCTCCGTACCCCGTTGAGTGCTCGGCGACGTGGCCGTATCGAGCAACTAGTGATTGCCGTAAAGCCGACGGAAAAGCCGACCCGGCTTCTGCTGCGCGACCAACGGCAGCCGGATCGCCGGCTAGCAGGCTATTCCATCTATGCCCAGGGGCCGGGGAATAAGGCGACAGAGTTCCTGGGAAATACGGATGCGGAGGGAAGTCTGGAAATTCGGACTCTCCATAATTCCTTGGCGATCCTTTGGGTCAAGCACGGGCAAGTCCCGCTCGCTCGTTTGCCCATTGTCGCTGGTTTGGAACCGGAGGTAACGGCACTTATCGCCGGGGATGAAGAACGGTTGGAGGCTGAGGCAATGATCCTCGGCCTTCAAGACGAACTTGTGGACCTGGTAACTCGGCGACAGATTCTCACTGCGCGGATTCGGCGACATCTCGACAATCGAGAATACGACCGTGCTCGCAGCCTATTAGAAGAGTTACGGCGGCTGCAAACACCGGATGATTTCCGGCGTTATCTCGCACTGAATCGAAAGCGCTTAGTGGCTCGGGACCCAGTCGCCCAGAAACGAATTGATCAAATGTTCACGAAAATCGAGGAATTGATCCGGGCATATCTGAAGTCAGAAGCGATCGAAGAGCTGGCTCGGGAGATTCGGCAGGTTGCCTCCTCCGGTTAAAGGTCGCCGATCCCTTGCGCGGCAAGACCTCCCACAGTTCCTCCGACCAGACCGCAACTTTTTACATATTAGATATTTCCTCTTAGATATTTCCTCCAAACTGTTTTGGCGTCGTGCGCGCGGGAACATTTTCAAGGGGTTACGGAATTCGGGACCCGCTTGCGTTTTGCCGTCGTGCGCGCGGGAGCATTTCATAGGCGAAGACATCCCGACTCCCAACGTGAGTTTTGGCGTCCTGCGCGCGGGAGCATTGAAGCAGTTGCAATCTCTCGTCTAGCGGGCCGCCTGCCCTTTTTGGCCACTCAGGGCTTGATCACCGCGCCAAAGCCTTTTATTTGATATTGGCGGTACTTACGAAGGTCGAAACGGTAAAGCTGCTTGGACCTGGCCAAAGCTTTTGATGACCCCGGTGCGGCCCGAATGATTCCTAAAGACCTCAAGGTGCGAACCACCTGCCGGGCTCGACGCCCGCAACCGAAAATCGCTTCGTAAAAACGCACCAACACAGGGAGCTCGAAGGTTCTGGGAAGTGCATCTTTGCCGAGCGGCTCCGTGGATGCCAACTGCCGTAAGAAAGCGCGAAACTCTTTCAGCACCTGAGCATGATCAAAGGCAAGCTCAGGAAGTCCTGTCAGAGGAAGCCACGCGGCTTCGCGGGCATCGTCGGCAGCTTTCGGCTCGCGTACTTCCCAGGGGACCCAACCGAAAAACACAATCGTAACGGTACGCCCCCGTGGGTCCCGGCCGGGGTCACCGAAAGTCCGAAATTGTCGTAACTCCTCCACGCATAAGTTGGTCTCCTCAAAGAGCTCGCGTCGAGCGGAGGCTACCAGCGTCTCACCCATTTCAATGAAGCCGCCCGGGAGTGCCCAGCAGCCGGCAAATGGGTCGTGAGCCCTTCGGATCAAGAGAACCCAGATTTGCGAGCCGTCAAAACTTTGTACAATGCAATCTACCGTGACCGCCGGTCGAGGGAATTCGTAGGTGTACGGTATCATCAAGTCCTCTCCTGTTGCTCCCCGTTTGGTCGGGAATTTGAAGCCTTTCAGATTCTCGAAGAACCGTGCGTCCGATGAAACTGCATTTGGCTGAGCCTGACTCACGAGAATTGTGGAGATTAATGCGCTCAATTCCTAACCGTCTTCCGAAGGATTGCTCCCTCAAGATAACCGGGAACAATAAACATCGCAAAAAACGGTAATCCAATCGTGAGGTCACATCGATGAATGTACTTTACCGACAAAGTGGTAGCTCCGAGGGACTCCAAGCCCTTGGCCCTTACCTCCTCGAACCATTGATTGGTCGAGACGAGGAGGCGAACATGACATGTTACCGGGTGCAAATTGCGCCGAACAGCCGTACTCGGATCAGTTATCATGCGAGGGCGGAGGAAGTGTATTTTGTTCTTGCGGGCAAAGGTACGGCGATTATCGCCGGTCGCCGATATCCGTTAGCCGCCGGGACATTCTTGCGTCTTCCCCCTGGAACGACTCACGGCTTTGTGACAGACGATGAGCCTCTCGAACTACTGGATATCCACTGCCCCGGCTCATGGCCAGACCGAGATCTATATTTTATTGACGAATCGGCTCCCGAATCGGCGGCCGAAGGCACGGCTAGGGGTGAAGAATCTCAGCTAAATGACGCAGCTTGCTGACAAATTCTCGCGAGACATCCGCAGGCTAAAGGTGGGATCGCTGCACCCGCGTGCTCCGTCATTTGCAAAGTGACATTCGCGGTTGAACGCTCGTTCAGGCGATGTTGATAGTTGCCCAAAGCTCCGATTCCGCAGCGACGGTTTGGCCTCTTCGATGATTTTTCAGCCACGCGAGCGTGAAGCCTCTGCCAGCCGGTTACCTATTGCTTTTTTAGATTTCCTCCTCCTGGGAGGCACCGTTGCCAGCGCAGACCGCCGTCGCTTGTTCAAGAATCGCGCCCAGCGCGGCCCGGAGACGGCACTCTCCACCTGGACCTAGATCTCGATCTACATCACTGGAGCTAAGGATCTTATTGGCACCAAATCCCCGCTTGATGCCGCAGTCCAACCTACCCCCGTTCGAATTCTTGACAACCCTTTTGCAAGGAAGGCCTTGGCTGCCGCCTTTCGGCAAGTCTCTACCCCCCGGCCAGTTCCCGCATCGTTGTGATCCGCTAAAACCCTCGAGGCATTAGTCGGCGTAAGACTGCCGCAAAAAAGCGCACCAATCGAGATGGAAGCTCCCCTACTCTTCAAGGGGGACAAGAGTTCCAGAGAGATACTTTTCGTAACGTTCGCCAACTCGGCCCTCGCGAACATCCCCTCGATGGACGAGTACGCCGACGCGGGTAGCGATACTTTGCCCTTGCGGGAGCGCGAATCTTTTTCCGCTTTTTTCATCCACGCGGCGCGGCCCGAACGTTCCGTAATTGCGGGTCAGCCAACGGTGGGGATGCTCGTTCTCAGCGTGGCTGAAGACCGCCACACCTTCTGTGCAGCCGTCCACCGTGTTGGAATAATCCACCCACTTTGCGACCTGCATGTTAGTTCCTTCTTCGTTGATTTTCCCCTCTGAGTTGGTGATGACGCCCCCTTGTTGGACCGAGAACGCCGGCACCATCCGCAGGAAAGGCCACGCATAGTGGGTGGCGTCGCTGAGAAAATCTACATGGCCATACTCGGCAGTAAGTCGGAACGTGAGATCCAAAAAATACTCTCCGCCACCTAGGGTGAGGACCTTCATGATTCGCGTCTCAGTTAGGACCGGCCTCCTTTGGTCCATTTCCCAGACAAGTCGCTTCCGAAAGATCATCGCCCCGGGACCTGCCGGCTCTGCGGTAAGCTCAAGGTGCCGAATGCGATCTCTGAAGGGTGGCCCAAAATCGCTTTTCTCCACTCGCGTATACCAGGCGTTGTAGAAATTTGCGGGTCGATGTCCCGCCAGCTGAACCGCATCGGCAAACCAGAAGGAACGGTGGTGGGGATACGGCTCGGTCCGTTCCACCGTAAGCGCCTGCCCGCTAGGACTGTAAAGGATATAGTGGGGCAAGTCAACCTCGTACCCGTAACGATACTCCCAGGCGATTCGATCCCCAATTCGCAGCACCGCGCGGCCTAGAGTGGGATTGTCCTCAATCCGCATGGGCGAGCCGATTGCGGTGGCCTCTTCGGCCGGTACCGCCGGCATCCGTTGGGACAGCAGGAAGCAAGCCGTTGCCATGACGAAACATACCCGCACGATGCCGCGGAAAATCGAACCCCCAAACACCGGCGTCGCAAAATGCTTTCGGATGGTAGCTGACATGGTAAGCCTTTCGTTAGCACGAAGTTGGAGGGGGTGCGGATTGGATGATAGACCGTAAGGCGAAGTCCGAAGCGGTGGGTACGAGCTAATGAAAAACGATGGCTAGCACCATTAAAATCTTCGATACCTTGGGTGCCGTTGGATTGAACGAAACATCTGATCCCTATTTCGATGTCATGCTCAAGCCTCGTGGGTTCCATCATCACGGGGAGTAGTGGGACGCATAAACCTACGGGGAAACCCTATAAGTTAAGCTGCCGCGGAGACCGGCGGAGGTTACCAGCCTTTATCACGCGCTTCCGCTAGGATATTCGGGTAATCCTTCATTCGCAAACCGTAGCGACCCAAAATTGCTTTCAAATCCTCTTCGTATTTCTCCCGATACTCTTGAAGAGTGCTATCCCGTGCTCGTTCTGATAACTTGCCCTGAGTAAATTGCTCCCGAATTTGCTGCCGTTTCTTTTCATATTCCGCTTCAAGTTTTCGCGTTTCCATGAATACCTGCTTGCGGCGAGCCAACGGAATGTCAGGGGGGGTATACTCCCGGCGCTCTTGAGTGCTCGCCTGCCCTGCTTCCTCCGTGTCCACCTGAGAAGGGCGCGAACATCCGGCAAACCATGGCACCATGAACGCGAGAAGGCATGCCGACAAGACTCCGGTCGGCCCACTGCTGCTTTTCCAGGGAGATTGTAGCCGATTCAACATGGCACACCTCCCGTGCGAACCCCCTCTGAGATCATGCAGCCCTCTAGTTTTCATCAGGCGGCCCACTTTCAGGCTACATCTCGGAGGCGGCATTTGTCAACAATGGGGCATCAAGCTTTAAGGATTAGAACCGGCCGAAAGGCCCTAGATACGAGGATTTCCTTGCTTTGCTCGGGTTGCATCCTCGCCTGATAGTCGAAAGGCCCTAAATACGACGATTTGCCTCCCGAATTTCCTTCCCGAACGAAACGAGTTTAAAGGGGCGATCCGGGTTGGCTTCCGACCTAGGAATACCTCCAAATTAAAATTCGAGAGGGAATGACACCGCTGGGGTACGTGGCACGCGGCGTGCGTCGAAGCATGACTCCTGGACGTTACCACCCGCTTCATCGAGAATTCAACAATTAATCACTACAATAATCGAGTTTGTCCGATTAAACTATCAGCTTCGGTTTAAACGGGTTTCCACAGCCCGCTTTTCCCGAAAATCCCCCGATGATTCGTGGAAACTAAACGGCTGCCTAAGGATTTCCGACTTCCTTTGACATGATGACTGTTAATCTGAGAATTAAGACCCTCGGTTCTAAAAATGGATAGATCATTGCCCAGCGATTCCTCACGGAGCCCCCAAGCTCTACCGACCGAAACGGGGGGTGACTCCCCGGTGGCCACCCCGGGGGTGCACTGCCCTTATTGCGGGTGTCCATCCGTGGAGTCGCTGACCTCCGACCAGCGGAAGTGGTTAAGCTGGGTATCTTCCCGGTTGCGTCCGCAGCTAGGGTTACTCGGGTTTCCGCCCGGGTTTTTGCTTTCGGTGGTGATCCCCGTGTTCAACGAGCAAACCACGGTGAAGGAAATCGTACGACGTGTCGAGGAGGTCCCCATCCCGAAAGAAATCATCTTGGTAGATGATGGAAGCACGGATGGCACCCGCGAGTTATTAGAAAACCTTTCGGAAAATGCTGGAGTGCGGGTCATTTTTCATGAGCGAAATCGCGGAAAAGGAGCTGCATTACGCACAGGTTTTGCCGCAGCCCGCGGGGACATCATCATCATTCAAGATGCCGATTTGGAATATGACCCGGGCCATTTTCCTGAGCTTATTTATCCAATCCTCGCCGGCGTGGCGGATGTGGTATACGGTTCGCGGTTTTTGCCGGTCGGGCCGCACCGAGTTCTCTATTTTTGGCATGCCGTAGCCAACTGGATCGTGACAACGCTCTCGAATATGTTTACCGATCTGAATCTGACCGACGTGGAGACCTGCTACAAGGCCTTTCGCCGGGAGGTGATTAGCGCGATCCTGCCCACCCTCAAGGAGAACCGATTCGGCATCGAAATCGAACTTACGGCGAAAGTGGCCCGCCGCAAATACCGGATTTACGAGATCGGGGTGAGTTACTTCGGGCGTACCTACGGCGAGGGCAAAAAGATTGGGCTGCGGGACGCATTTCGGGCAATATGGTGTATCTTGCGGTATTGGCGCTTTGACTGAGGTGTGATCGTGCCACGACGAAAGACAAAAGATCAACCTATCTTGCCGCCCCCATCCGAATCCTTGATTCTTGAGAATATTGCTCGCGGTTTAGCAAGGTCCAAAGCCGAGCATCACCGGGGAAAGGTCGGATCTGCGTGGAACATTTAACCGTTGGTTCTTAGTCTGCATGAAACGATGGCCGGCCTACTTAGACCAGATTGGGTAATACCGGACATCCAGCAGCTCGACCCTGCGTTCCTTCGACAGAGGGAAATTACTACCCTTTTGATCGACGTCGATGGAACGTTAAAAACGTACCGAAGCCGAAATGTGGATCAACAGGTCATTGCTTGGGCAGAAGAATTGCGGCGTGCTGGGGTGCGATTATTCTTGATTAGCAACGGCCGACATTCGCGGATTGCCCTGATTGCCTCGCAGTTGGGGCTTCCGTATATTGCCCGGGCTTGCAAACCCTTTCCCTTCGCGTGTTGGCGCGCCCTAAAGCACCTCGGAGGCAACAAAAAGTCTACCGCCCTGGTGGGCGACCAGATCCTAACCGATGTTTTGGCTGCTAAGCTAGCCGGGGTGAAAAGCATTTTGGTCGGTTTTCCCGGGCCAAATGATGGGCCTTGGTGGGCTTGGCTGATTCGCCCGTTGGAATTTCCCTTATATCGATTGACGAAGACCCGAAAATAATCTGCCGACTCATTGTCGTTCATGGCACATTTTTTTCGCTTCATTTCATTTTGTGCTTAATTCGAAATCTGATAACAAGTTACGATTTTTGATCCGGCCAGGACCTCGGGGCACTTCGTGTTCAGTTTTCTAGCTCCTTCCAACTCTTTGTGACCGTCGTTTTTGGGATTGGCACGGTGATGTTGGAGGCTCAAGGACTTAAATTTGAAGCCTTTGCAGACCTTCTCAAAATAATTACCACAAACCATACAGAATTTCATTTTCTAATACAGAAGCCATTGGTGTCCGTTTATCCGAGTCGAACGATTCTGTGACTTCGGTCTTAATCACCAGAAAAAGAAAATATTTGTGATCATATTAATAAGCAATAAGGGGTCAGTTTGGGTACCAATCATACGAAAAAGCGGTTTGTCGAGGTATTCAAGACAAAATTTGGGGCTCGTATTACGCTTTACAAAGATACCGACTTCTGTCTCCGCGATGTGCGGCGCGAGTACCCGACCTGCCAAGTGCCTTAACGAAGTCGAAGATAGTGTCCGCAGTGTACGCCAGGAATACACATTAGGTAACGGTGGGAATTTACATAGGAACACCACGCGGAGAATACGTCGGGGAATTGGCGTGGATCGCGCGCCCCCCAAAATCGCGCGTTGATACAATTGCTAAGTTGTGTGAGAACCAAAGTTGTCTAAGAACCGAAACGGAAATCGTGTCTGAGATTTATCATCCACTCTCGAAGCGTTAAGCATCTGGAGTTTAATTCCTCGGTGACTCTAGGAATTTCCCAGGTGTCCTCGGGCAAATGGTTTGCTCCGATAAATAGCCGATAACTATTTGCTGCGATAAGAAGACGATAACTTACGGGGGATGGCCCAAAGTATGATCGAACAGATTGGCTAGATTGATTAGTCATCAAGTGGAATTTGATATCCGGGATGCAGCCCGGGAATATCGAGCAATTTTCACCAGAAGAGAGCCGCCATGTCTCTAGTCGTTGGCTGTCCCGTTTGCAGTCGGCCGGTTTTAGCTGCCCAAGCGTTTTCACCTGGACAACGGGTCTTTTGCACATTCTGTGGCGCGGAGTTCTTTTTTGAAAAGGCGGTGCCGTTTTCACCGGGAACGGAGCCGCCTCCCCAGGGAGAACTTTTCCCGGTCGGAGGGCCAGAAAAAGAGGAAATCGCGATAGGGGGGGCCGCATTCGCCGCTTCAATAGGGCAAGTTGTAGGGCAACCTCAGAGTGAGCTTGGCGACTTTCAAGAACCGACCATCACAGTGGGAACCGTCGCAACAGGAACTGAGGAGCTTTTGAACCAGATCCCAGAAGTCGCTCAAGCCGCGGCGACGCAACTCGCGGTAGCTGCCTCCGAAATGCCGTCAGTGGCGGCAGAGGGAAGTCCCGAGGTTGCTGCTCCCCCGGTATTCGGTGACGTACCGCCGGAGCTCCCAGTTCCAACCGGCGGGGAAGACCTGGGAAAGGTAACTAAGTTGACCGCAGCAGGTCCGGTGCTGGAACCATCTGAATTGGGCGAGGCAGCCATCCCGGAGATTGTCGGCCCCGTTGTGCCCGTGCAGGAATTAGCGCCTCCGGGGGTGGTCGAAGCGTTAGCCGCACCGGAAATAGCGGGGGCGAAGGCCGAGCAATCTGCCCCTGAACAGATCGGCAGCAGCCAGATTTTGACGCAGCCGCCGGCTTTGACGCCTACGGATGTCGCCCTGGCGACACAGCCGGCGGAATGTGCAACCCTTCCTCCGTCAGAGGTAGCAGCAGGGGAAGTATTTGAGTTAATTTGCCCCCATTGTGGTCAAGCATTTCCTTTAGCCGACGGGAAAATACTTCACACGGAGGAGCCACTCGGCGAGGAAGCGGCTCAGAGAATGGCCGCGGCGTTTCACGCCAAGTCCGGCACCACCGCTGGGCAGCAATCCGAAGGGAAAACGAAGGGAATGACCGAAGGATGGGCGCCTGCAATTGCGGGAGACGCTGCTGGGGGGCTGTCCGCCTTCTCCCCCGACCAATTTGCCTTTGCGGGGGTAGAGGGTACTTACCGACCGGCTCGACCTGTCGTCACGCCGGGAAAAATTGTGAAAGAACTGATTAGTTGGGTCGGCGGCGGAATCCTCGGCCTGATCATCGCGTACTATATACTGGTCTTGATCAAGGGTGACCAAGGAAACTTCTTGAAGATCCCGCTTCCCGGAATATCAAGAACGTACAAGTATTCGCCGGATTGGTTCCCGAGATTTCTGAGGCGCGTTGATCCTGCGGAGGCGGGTACCTTGCCTCCGCCGGAAAGCGAACTTCATTCGCTGGAGGGAGCGCGAAATCACGAAGGCCCCCGCGAGAGCGGGAGGCCGACGGAAAGTCGATCGAAACCGCGTAAGAATGCCTCTACAGAAAATCCGTAAAGAGAGTGCTTAAGATATGGAAATTGGTGGTTATCGGTAACACCCTCGGGGGTAAGCCGACAGAAGAAGTTCAGTAGACCTTCCGTATTACGCGTTCGGGTCCGGTCAAATCTGCGAAGGTAAAGCAAGGTCGTTTGCAACCCATTAAAAGAAAGCAAGGTTATTTCCAAGGCATAAAAAGGTTGTAATCAACATACAAGATCAAAACACTCTCCGAGTATAAAATTCGGATGGAGCCGCTTTTTAGAAGAGAATACGTCGGATTGCGGATGAATTCAGGCAAAAAACCTTTCCCCGAATCAGATGAACCTTTTGTAATAATGGAAAACCAAGTCTGAAATGAGCATTTGCGCCGATTTTTTCCTATGTTTTCCGCTCGATCGGCGCTTGCTCGTGGGCAAGTTTGGAAAACGAAGCTCGGTGGGAGATCTTATACGAAAACCAATGGGAAAAAGCGTATTTATTGAAACATTCGGATGTCAGATGAACGTCCTCGACAGCGAGCTGGTCAAAGCCAGTTTGCTCGAGGCTGGTTACCAGATTGTGGATACCCCCCGAAAGGCGGATGTCATTCTGTTTAATTCATGCAGCGTCCGCCAACATGCGGAAGATAAAGTTTATAGCGCTCTGGGCAGATTGAAGCACACGAAGACACAGCGTCCGGGGCGAATTATCGGCGTGCTTGGCTGCATGGCCCAGAAGGAAGGCGATCGGCTCTTGCGGCGTGCCGAGCACGTGGATATTGTGCTTGGTCCGGGTCAACTTCACCGTTTGGTGGCCGCGATTGGAACGATCGAACAGGGTGGCGGGCCAATCGTGGAAACGGGTCTTGACCGCCGGGGCGGACCTCGCCGCGCTGTTATCGAAAGTTTCCCCACTTTCGATCCGATACGCCGCGCGGACGTACGGCCTTTGCGGCAGCAAGCCATGGTCCGGATTATGCGAGGTTGTGACAAATTTTGCACCTTCTGTGTCGTCCCCCAGGTGAGAGGACCGGAACAAAGTCGCCCGGTCGCCGATATCGAGCAGGAGATTCGGCAACTTGTCGACCAAGGCTGCGTGGAGGTCACCCTTTTAGGGCAAACGGTCAATAGTTATGTGGACCGCTCGACGGGCCGTGCCATCAGGTTGTCCGATTTATTGGTGCGGGTGGCGGATGTGGAGGGAATTCACCGCATCAAATTCGTGACCAATCACCCGCGGCATATGACGGACGATTTGATCCAGGCGGTCCGCGACCTTCCCAAAGTCTGTCCGTATCTCCATGTCCCGGCGCAAAGCGGGTCGGATGCGGTGCTGGCCCGAATGCATCGTGGGTTTACGGTCGCCGAGTATCGGGAGATGGTATGCCGCATTCAGGAGGCAATCCCGGACGCCGCGATCACAAGCGATTTCATCGTTGGGTTTTGCGGCGAAACCGAGGAAGATTTCGAAAAGACGGTGGAGCTGGTGCGTTGGGCTCGTTTCAAAAATAGTTTCATCTTCAAATACAGCCCTCGGCCCGGTACGAAGGCAGCGGAGCTATATACCGACGATGTATCCGAACCGGTCAAGCGCGAGCGTAATGCTCGGCTTCTTGCCGTGCAAAACGCCATTAGCGAGGAAGATAATCAGCGCTTCGTGGGCAAGACGGTTGAAGTTTTGGTGGAAGGCCCCAGTAAACTCAGTCGCCCGGATTTAGTCGTGCTCAATCAGCCTGTAAATAGCAGTAAAATCCCCTTAGAACCTCTCCAAATGACGGGGCGAACCCGGTGCGATCGGATTGTCGTGTTTCCCGGACGAAGTCATTGGGCCGGGGAATTCATTTGGGTCAGGATCGATAAAGCAAGTGCCGTGACGTTGTTTGGGCGTCGGATCGATCTCCCCGCGGTCGCTGCTACCTCATAGAAGTGGTCAGCATGGAAGGCTCTCCTGGTACTCAAAGCTCCTCGGCAATTCCCGGCACCATTTCGCCGGAGCTGCTTGAACGTTACCTCGGCGACGAGGAATTGGCCCAACAGTTTCTGAGAACCTTGGGAACAGCCGACGCTCATCGCGCCTACACCAATCTCGTCAGCCTTTGGCGATACGGCGTGCCGACGGACCTGCTGGCAGAGATCTGCCAGCAACTCCAGGAGTATTTGCCCCGTTGTGCCGACGCGGATATGGCATTAAATAATCTGGAGCGATTTTTTGCCCGCGTCCGCAACCCACTTTCTTTAGCCGCCTTGTTCCAACGGGATCCGGAGGCACTTCGTACGCTGATTCAAGTTTTTTCCGCCAGTCAACACCTGAGCGACTTGTTGACGTTGGATCCAGAGGCTTTCGAACTGGTTCGCTTGAGCCAGGGTACCTCTTACAGACGCGAGGTGCTGGTCGACGAGTTGGTGGCCGAGATTGAAGCGCTCGAGCACGAACAAGATGTGTTGCGAGCTTTGCGCCGCTTTAAGCGCCGGGAAACGCTGAGGATCGCTTACGGCGATATTGTCTGCCACTTGCCGGTGCAAATGGTCACGCGGCAGATTTCCTATGTGGCGGATGCAATTCTGGAAGGAGCTTTTCGAGCGGCGTGGCGAAAGCTCGTACAACTTTGGGGTTCGCCGCGATTACCAAATGGTGAGGTCGCTCGCTTCGTAATCTTAGCTATGGGAAAGCTGGGGGGACTGGAGCTTAATTACTCGAGCGATATCGACTTAGTCTTCCTCTACGAAGACGAGGGACACTGCGACGGCCCTCGAAGCCCTTCGAACCACGAGTTTTTCCAGCGGTTGGCGACAGAGATCATACGCTTCGTGACCGAGCCGACCGACTTGGGAGTAGCATATCGGGTCGATATGCGTTTACGCCCGGAGGGTCGTCACGGCCCGCTTGCCGTGAGCATTCCGGCTGCTCTGCGATACTACGACATGCGTGGTCGAACCTGGGAGCGACAGGCGTACATCAAGGCCCGACCGGCAGCCGGAAGTTTGGAGTTGGGCCAGCGATTCTTAGAGCAGATGGAATCTTGGATCTACCGGCGGTACTTAAGCCAGGCAGATATTATCGGCATTAAAGCCCTCAAGCGGCGCATTGAGCAGCAAACTCAACAAGCAGGGGGTGAGACAACCAATGTAAAAACCGGCCGCGGTGGCATCCGCGATATCGAGTTTGTCATTCAATTTTTGCAGCTGCTTCATGGGCCGGAGCTTCGCGCGGTTCGTTCTGGCAACACGCTCGAGGCGATTGCTCAGTTGGCCAGCGCTGGCTGTTTGACCGAGCAAGAAAGGGCTCTTCTTGCAGGAAACTACTGCTTTTTGCGCAAGCTCGAGCACCGCCTCCAAATCATGTTCGATCTACAAACCCATAGCCTTCCGAGCGAGCCGGAAGGTTTGCGGAAGCTTGCCATCCGCATGGGTTTTGCAGACAAAGAAGGTCAAACAGCGAAGGACGCATTCGAAGCGGAGTACTCCCGACGAACAACCCAGAATCAGCGAATCCTTCATCACCTGCTCCACCACGCGTTTCCCGACGATGCGGAGACGGAGGCGGAGGTGAATCTCGTCTTGGATCCCGATCCGCCTCAGGAAAGAATCGAGTTGGTTTTGGGTAAATATGGGTTTCGAAATATTTCCGAGGCTTATCGAAATCTTATGGCGCTTGCCGAGGAGCGCGCAAGCTTCCTGTCCACGCGCCGGGCGAGGCTTTTTCTGGCTTCGATCGCCCCACAACTGTTGCGAGCCGTTTCCGAAACCCCTGACCCCGACGCCACTCTCGTGAACTTGGAGACGGTCAGTGGATCCTTGGGCGGAAGAGGGCTTCTTTGGGAACTTTTCAGTTTCAATCCTCCTTCGCTGCGGCTGTTTGTGGAGCTTTGTGCCTACAGCCCTTATCTTTGCGGTCTTCTGACCAGTAACCCCGGCATGATCGACAGCCTCATGGATAGCTTGGTCCTCGACAAGCTGCCCAGCCCGCAATGGCTCCGGGATACATTAACGGAGCTGTGCCGAGCGGCGGAAGACCTCGATCCGATTTTGCACAGCTTCAAGAACGATCAATTGCTGCGTGCCGGCGTGCGCGATCTTTTGGGCAAAGAAGATATCGTGGCCTGCATGCGAACCTTGAGCAACGTGGCCCTGGTTTGCCTGGAACAAATATGCGCCCACGAATACCACCGGCTTTTAGAAAAATTCGGGGACCCGATGGCGGGAGAAAGCTCATCCTCCGACCAACGGGCAGAACTCATCATTTTGGCCCTGGGTAAATTCGGGGGAGCGGAGCTCACCTACCGCAGCGATCTGGATATTGTCTTTTTGTACGACTGCGATGGTCAGACAATACCGCGCGACTACTTGAGCCGGGCCACGTCGACAACGAATCAACATTTCTTTAGCGAGCTTGCGCAGCGGATCATTCGCAGAACCAGCCGCTTGAGTGCTTACGGTCGCCTGTATGAGATCGATGCCCGCCTCCGCCCCACCGGCAAAAGCGGACCACTTGTCACATCGATTCAAAAGTTCCTCGATTACTACACCAAGGGGGAGGGGCAGCTTTGGGAACGCTTAGCTTTATGCCGCGCGCGACCGGTGGTGGCTTCGGCGCGTATGGCCGAACGTATGCATCAGGTAATCCGCGAAGCAGCATTCTGCCGTCCATGGCAGCCAAAGGATCTGCGGGAAATTTCTGCCATGCGACAACGGCTGGAGGAGGCGGCGGGTAACGAAAACTTGAAACGCGGTCCGGGCGGTATGGTGGATATTGAATTCGTTGTTCAAGCATTACAACTCCGCCATGGGCCGGAAGACCCGGAGGTTCACGTTCCGCATACGATCGAGGCCCTGCAGTGTCTGGAAAAGCGCGGCTATATGCCGGCGGAAGATGCCCAATTCTTCCGCGAAAGCTACCGCTTCCTCCGGACCCTCGAATCCCGCGTGCGTCTCGTCAACCCTACAGCGCGAAACCGGCTGCCGATTGATCCGACCGAATTGGCCCGCGTAGCCCATCTTCTGGATCTGCCGAGCGTGAATTCCCTGATGGTGCGATACGAAATGTACACCCGAGAGAATCGGCACCGCTTTCAACGGTATTTCAACCTATGACGCTTGAGCAAACAACAATTCAATCAACCAGGAAAACGATTCAACCAAGCGGCAAAACGACTCAATGCCTTTAGCCAGATGGCCCAAGGGAATTTTTGGCCGCAAGTTCCTGGGGCGGCGTGCCCAGTCGATCCCCGACCCGCAAACGATAACCACGAAGGAATTCCTCGGCACTCATGAGCCGTTTTCCTTCTGGTTGGATCTGCAACAACTCGACAAATGCCGCCCCCGCCGCCACGACGAGCCGCTCCCGGACATGCACGATGGTCCCCGGCTCCGCCGGTTCGAAGCCCGTCTCCAGGGCCTGTACCCGCGCAAGGATCAAACGTAAAGGGCCCGATTTGTCCCGAAACCAAAACGTACATGCCCTGGGCCAGGGGTCCATCGCTCGAACCTGATTCTTGATGGCAATCGCCGGGCGTCGCCAATCAATCAATCCATCCGTTTTTTTCAAACGGGGAGCCTTTGAAGCCAGCCGAGGATCCTGCGGAATGGGCTGCGCCTCCCCACGGATTACCCGGTCGACTGCCTCCGCCAATACGGAGGCTCCCAACTCCGCAAGCCGCTGCTCCAGTTGCCCGGCGGTTTCCTCTGGATGGATGGGCGTGGCCACCTGGGCAATTACCGGTCCTGCATCCACCTGAGGAGTCATGTGGATGACGCTGACTCCCGTTTCCGTCTCGCCGTGGTAAATGGCCCAGGGAATCGGCGCCGCGCCGCGGTATTTTGGCAAGAGGGATGCGTGCAAATTCAAGCCGCCAAGCCGCGCAGTGGCCAACGTCTCGGCCGAGAGAATCTGACCGTAGTCGCACACAACCAAAAGATCGGGCGACAAGCCCGCGATCCTCGACCGTGCCTCAGAGCTATTGATATCGGCCGGATCGAGAATCGGCAAACCGTGTTCGAGGGCCAATTTCCGCACCGGAGCTGCCTCAGCCACGCCCGGACCTGCACTTTTCACCGGGCTAGTCACTACCGCCACCACTGCGTGGCGACCGCCGATTAAACGGCGAAAGGCCGGGACCCCAAACGGCCCCGTGCCCACGAGAATGAAACGAGCCGATCCTTGGATTCCGTTCATATCGAGCCCCTGCCTGGCCAAACCCGCGATTGAAACGCAGTTTTCCTTCACCCATCTTTGCCGGGGTGTTTCCGCTGCCTGTGGGCACTTATTGGGGTGTTTCCACGGGGATCATTTCCTCCAGCATGCGGCGGAATCCGCCTGCATGAGCCGACACGGTCTTCTCCGGTCCGTAGAACTTGATAAAATACAATCTCGAATCCTTCGCCTCGATGACCGCCCCCAGCATCCGATAGCCTTCCCGCGGGGTGGTTTGGGCCATCATCATCGGCCCCTGTGCTTCGAGATATGTCCCCGAAATATCCACCCAGTGCACGAGGGCTCCGGCAACTTCGAATTTCTCGACTTTGGCCCGGTCCGCGGACGTTACCTCATCCGGCTGTCTGAACTGACCGATCCATCGGTTGATATTCGCCTCAACAGAGCCACCCGCTGCCATAAACGTGGCTCGTCCTTCGCGCCCATCCCCTTCTGCCGCCGGAATGCGGAATTCGTACTCGATCATTCCCACGGCCGGGGGTACACGCAGCCAACCATCGGGCACCTTGACTCGGTATCTGCCCCCCAAAATAAGTTCCGCGGCAGATAGCTGAACTTCGCCTTGATCCGCGGGGCCTTCAAGCTCTCGGCCTGCCGTCGATGGACCGCGAACATTTTTGGGGCTTCCTGCCGCGGACGCCCCCCATTCGCCGGCCCCGCCCGGCCCCGGTTGAAAGCCTTCCCTAGGTTCAAATCCCCTCAAGTTTTCCGCGAAAGGCGAGGATTTGCGGCCGGAATCCGGACTCGTGCCAGCCCGCTCGGAGGCCTCATAGACTGAAGGGCCTTGCAGACCGCATCCGGAGGTGAAACCCAAAATAGCCACCGTCAATAAAGTAACCCAAATAGTAACCCAAATGTACGAAGCGGAGTTGCAAGCTGCTTCCGGCGTGATCACCCGCTTGAAACTTTCAAAAAAACCGATCCCAAAAACTCGCATTGGTATCACCTTTCTCATAGACTTTTCGCGGATTGCTTGCTTTTATGGTTATAGTCCATTTGCCTCGGAATCTTGCTCTCGAACGTGCTTAATTCTCCGCCGCCTTAAAGTGTGACACACGCCCCGATCACGACAAGGGGCGACAGGGTGATCCAGAGATCCCCAATCTGCTCCGCTTGCTCCGAGTGTTATTCGCTGCAATCCGCTTGGGAAGGCGTATCACTTAATTCACGAGAGACTGTTAATTCATGTGGCCATTCTTTTGTGGCTAAGCATCTTGTGGCCATACATCTTGTGGCTATGCATCTTGTGGCTATGCATGAAGTGCCTCGATCGACCGCCGTGAAGATAGAAGATAAAGATAGAAGATAATAGACAAAAAACCCGCCGTAGAGATGATAGACAAAAGATTAAAGCCCTCTGGGGGCCAACTTTGCCGCATGTTCGAGCCCCGGAATCCGCTGGGAGGGGCGACGTTTTCCTCATTCCACTCGAAAGCCCGCCGGACGTCTCCGAAAATCCCCGAGACGTTTGTTCCAGCCGGAGAGGCGTCTGAGAGCTGTTTTAGGTAAAGAATCTTCTGGCACTCACGGATCCTGCCTACTGAAGATCCGTGGATGCAAGCGACTTTCGCAGCGCTTCCTGTCAAGGCCTTCATCTTTCGTTGCCATACCCGATCGTCCCGAATCGCTCCCACACGAATTCATAAATTTCATAAATTCGGAAGATCGCAGCAAATCAACCGGATTCATTGATCCGAAAAATCCCGGCAAGCCAACACGAAACGGTTCAATCCCACGCCCCCGGAGCCAACACCAGCCGCGACGAACCCCGCAACCTTGCGCGCCTTAATTCTCATTTGTTGCCTGCTAATTTACCGTCTAAACCCATGAGCCGAGGTACCCTTCCGAAGTAACACACGACCCCGTTGACTATTACCCGGTGCTATCCTGCTACGATTTCCGTAAGGGCCTTGAGCACCTCTTGATCGTGTCCATCCACTTGGACGTTTTTCCAAACACGTCGTACGACCCCGTCGGCATCAATCAAGTACGTGGATCGCTGAATGCCCATCGACTTTTTTCCGAACCGGACTTTCTCTCGCCACGCCCCGTACTTCTCAGCAACCTTGTGATCGGGATCTGCCAGAAGCGGAAAGTTGAGACTGTACTTGTCTCGGAACTGGGCATGGCTTTGCACTTCATCGGGGCTGATCCCCAACACTTGAGCTCCAAGCTTTTCTAACTGGGCTTTGGCGTCGCGAAATGCGCAGGCTTCTCGGGTACAGCCCGGTGTGTCGTCCTTCGGGTAAAAATACAACACCACAGGTCGCCCGCGGAATTGACTCAGCTTGATCTTCTGACCGTTATCGGCAACCAATGTGAAATCCGGCGCCTTCTTACCGGGCTCAATCCAATCTCCCATCGTTTGTACCTCCAGCCCTGCTACAGCTACATTCTTCACCAAAAACGCCGTGTTCTTTACCCAGCAAATGGAACCTGTTTTCCCTGGTGTTGAGCGCGCAACACAGTCGCTGCTCCTAAAGATTCCCAACACGCAAGACCCGTGATTTGTTTAACAATTCCTCCCGGCAAAACCAATTGCGACCCGCATGATCGTTTGGACATCTGCCCTCCCCAGGCCTATCCGCCTTAAAGCTATCCGATTTCTTGCCGCAAGCTTCTAACTCCCCGGGCCAGGGGAGCAGACTTGAGCTCGTAAGGTCGGGAAGCTTTCCCCTCTAACTCGGCAGCCCGAAGCGGCATCAAGCGATGGCCGTTAGCGTGGCGGCATTTGCCCTTTAACACCGAGGATCGACTGTGCCATGCATTTTGCGTTTTACCGGCTCAATTTGTAATCTAAAAATCAGCCTGAAAGGAAACTCGACGTTCTCCCTAAAGCCCATTTACATCTTAAGTGAGCCATGAAGACCGATTTTCGCTCGTTGTAGGAGTTTCAGAAGTGAGGAAATAACCTCTCCTACTTGCAGAGCATCAACTCCTCTTTGCAAAGGCCCGCAGTGGCCGAAGGCATTCGCACCACTTATCCCCCAGGGCATTGACCAGTTTTCAGGTTGTCCAATTTTAAGCCTCAGGTCAAGGAGCAACTAGGAATCTTTGAAACGGGGGTTTCCGTCCCCGGGAACGGCTCACTCTTACCCCACTATTCCGATCCTCAATCCCCCTGTAGTACGCCGACGTTTTGTTACTTCAGTTTATGTGGGGAGTAGATGCCGGCGATAATGACAACTCGCGCATTACTCCTGTGACTTTCTACCACTTTAGTAGCACAATACCCTACTTTGGTTGCGTAATTCTCCTACGACACTTCAGCCCCCTTCAGCAGAGCGGTCATTGCGTTGAGATGGCAACTTGTTGCAAGTGCCTTTCGCGTTTCAGCCCTGTACGAGTTATCCCCACACATTCCCAACCGTCCCGAAAGCGGTGAAAACTCGGCGTTTGGCGAGTAGCCTAAGTACAGCCGAAAATCCGGAAAGCTGCGAGAATTTAAGGGCAAGATCCTCCAAAACCAATCATCTGAAGCCAGACTTCATTCCACGCATTGCTCGATCGGAAATCTGCCGTATCCTGCCCTGGAAAACTTCTTATGTGCCAATAAGTGTTTGACAAGTCGTCGGCGTTAGGCTTTATTAGAACGAGTGCCAAGCACTCACGAGAGTAGCTGTGTAATTAAGGTATTTGGGCCTAACTTTCGCGTCTTAGACCAGCACGCAAGCTACCTTAATTCGAGGAGATGTGAAGATGCGGCAGCCGGTTCGCTTCTTAGTCATTGCGGTCCTGGTTTCAACGGGTTTGGGCACCCTGGTTGGCTCTTCAGCCTGGGCCATTTCTGCTTTCCACACCGGCTTTGTGAACCAGTACGTAAAAAAGGAGAGTACCGAGCCCGTCGACCAAGCATTCGCTGAGCTTGTGACAAAGGCGCGATGCTACATTTGCCATGTGAACGAGGAACGCACCGAGCGGAATACCTATGGTCAGGCACTCGATAAACTCCTGGATCAAAAAACCGATGCCCGGAACCGAAAGAAAATTCAGGAAGCACTCTTAGCCGTGGAGAAGGAACGCTCGGACCCGAAGGATCCGAAATCCCCGACATTTGGCGAGCGTCTACAAGCCCGCAAACTTCCGGTAGAAATCACGCCCGAGATTTGGGAAAAGGCTCAGAAAGAATTTGGTGAAGAGTAGTTGCCCCGTAGCGAGGGGCCTTCATTCGTTCACAGCGATCCCTGCTTTGGTAGTTGGTAGATGGGCCGGACCATCCATGTCGATATTGACGGAGCGGCACCTCCGCTCGCAGGAGCAACCGCTACCTCTTCAATCGAGATCCCGCATTCCGTCAATCGAGATCCGGCATCCGGAGAACATCCTCCGCGGGAAATTCGCTTTTCGCGGAATTTCGCCTTTTAAGGACTTGAGTTTCCTGCGATAATCTGCTTCGGCGGACCGCTAATCGCGGCGGGAGATTCTCTGTAAACGCAGCGGCCCTTAAAGCACGCCCGGCAATTCCGCAATAGCACGATTTTGAGCAACTAATCGCCGCCCGCAGTCCCGGGCCGCTTCGTGCAACCGGTGTTTGCTCATTGCCCCCGATTAACAATCAAAAAGCCGGGAACTCAACGACTTCCTTTTCCCTTACGGCTTAAC
>Ga0116210_1000025_pt1:115000-137412 | contig 137412 bp, 147 predicted proteins | sample TshhotsprinmetaG_FD_94483 | JGI IMG/M metagenome (GOLD analysis project Ga0116210, IMG submission 94483) | Hot spring microbial communities from South Africa to study Microbial Dark Matter (Phase II) - Tshipise hot spring metaG | ecosystem: Environmental > Aquatic > Thermal... | reverse complement strand
TGCAATTCTTAAGCAACAGTTCGGTATAACAAAGCCCAAGGTGGCGATAATTGCTGAAAAGTTGGCCTGGGCTGACCCCATGGTTGCCATTGCCCAGGGACGGCTACCGGCTATGGGAATGGAGATCGTGGGTACCTGGAGACCTTCTGACACAGCAACCGATGTCACCGCCGAGCTCACCGCCATAGCTGCCAAAGAGCCGCACATCATCTTCACCACCTTCTCCGGTCCGGTCGGCATCACTTATGCCAAGCAATTGGGCGAGCTCAAGATACCGGCCTGCTCCGTAGGTATCAACGTCGAAGCCCAGAAGAAGGGCTTCTGGGAGGCAACCGGAGGTAAAGGTGAATACGAGTTCACCATGAACACCTATGCTAGAGTCCCCATTGGACCGATGACCATTGAGTTCTACGATGAATTCGTCAGACGGACAGGAGAATTCCCGACCTACAACGCAGGCACCCACGATGCCATATACATATTGAAGCAGGTCATAGAACAGGGACAAACGCTGGATTCCGATGCACTGGTACCCATTCTCGAGAAGACCGAATGGAGCCTCACTGGTGCTCCTAAAGGAAAATTTTATCCGCCAGACTCCAAGTGTCCTAAGTGTCCGCACGATATCATGTATGGTCCGGGCCATTCCACCGGTATTGGCGTGCAGTGGATAAAGGGCAACATGGTTGTAGTCTGGCCCAAGAAAGAGTTCGGCACGAAAGACGACTATGGGGACTGGGCATTCGAGTACCCGGGGACCGTCCTCTACACAGTGCCTCCATACGCAGCCGAGAAATTCAAGGCTGCTAAACCAGCAGAGGCAGAGAAACCGAAGGAAGAAAAACCAGCGCCCAAGGAAGAAGCCAAGTTACCCTTTGAACCTGCCACTTTCACCAGCGATAAGTATGGCTTCTCCATCAAGTATCCCAAGAAGTGGACAAGGGCAGCCGACCAGGAAACAGAGCCTGTGCTGCTTTTCACGGTAAATCCGGAGACTGATCCTTACAAGCTCCCCATGATGAGTGTGAGTATAAGGAAAGGTGCTTCTCTGGCAGAGGTGACAGCAGCAGCTTTCAAAGACAGAGGTGGCTCGGACGTCAAACTGGCTACACCAGCAGAAGTGACCATAGCAGATGGCAGTAAAGCTCTTGCTGCTAAAGCGGACTGGATATCAGCCACTGGCTCCGCAGTAGTAAGCTATGTGCTTGGCGTCCAAAAGGGTGACCAATGGGTGCTGGTCACTATAACCGGGCATGAGTTGATTGCCCCCTACAACGAGCAGGAATGGTCCACCATAGCTCGCACCTTGGAATTCAAGAAGTAGTCACTTAAGCAAAACCCCCGGTAGCCACAGGGCTACCGGGGGTTTTGCCTATAAGAGACAACTCGATTAAGAGAAAGATTGAAAGACAATCCAAGCAGCAGTTTGTTATGTGCTCTGGCAAAGACTAGGTGTGGAAAAACTGAGAAGCCACCATAGTAAAGAGGTATTTTAGGAAGGAAACATGTTTCAAACTTTGATAATGCCGATGATATTACAGGCATTGCTTACCGGCGGCGTTTACGCCCTCCTTGCAGTGGGCTTTTCTCTCATTTTCGGTGTTGCCCGCATGTTAAATCTGGCACACACCGCCTTTTTTATGCTCGCTGCTTACGGAATGTACTACTTCACCTACCGGGCAGGTCTGAGTCCAGTGCCAGCAATGGTCGTCTCCCTGATTTTGACTACTGGTATTGGTGCAGCAAGTTACAAGTTGTTCATCGACCGTATCCGCGAACATCATGTGGCGGTGTTACTGGTCACCATCGCCTTGGCAATGGTCTTTCAGGAATTTATGCTTCTGGGATTTGGCGCCCATTTTAGGGAATCACCACCACTGATGTCCGGGGTATGGCAGATCCTTGGCGTTAGAATTACATATCAGCAGTTGCTGTCCCTTGGCATCATGCTTCTAGTACTAGTGACCGTCTGGCTACTACTGTCGCGGACAAAAATGGGCATTGCCGTCAGAGCTACAGCCCAGGATACTGAGATCGCCGGGCTGATGGGCATAACTGTGCCTACAGTCCTCTTGGTTACCATGACCATAGCCACAGCACTGGCTGCCATTGCCGGGGCTGTTATTGCCCCGCTGTGGACGACTTACCCCTACATGTGGTTGAACCCATTGGTCATGGTTATGGTCATAGTTGTGCTGGGTGGACTTGGTAGCATAAAGGGCAGCATCATTGGTGCCTTCATTATAGCAATCGTTGAGACGTTGATAGTGTTCCTGGTGCCGGCAGGCGCTTTCTTAAAACTGGCCTTCTCACTGCTAATAATGGTGATCGTCCTCATAGTCCGACCTGAGGGACTATATGGAGTCGCCTTTGAAGAGGAGAGACTATAATGATCAGACGGTTGCTCAAGGACTTTCAAGGGGATGTTATTGCCATCCCGGGTAGGCTTATTGCTCTGGTCTTTTTCTTGCTCATCTTCATCCTGCCTGCTATCACCAAAGACCCTTATATTCTCCGCATACTTATCTTCACCAACATCTTCGTTATCTTTGCTGTGAGCTGGGACTTTCTGTCTGGTTACACCGGTCAAGTAAACTTCGGGCACGCGCTATTCTTCGGCGTAGCTGCTTACACCGCGGGGATGCTGAACCATTACTTTAATCTACAGCCATGGGCTACGATACCGATAGGCGCTATAGGAGCGGTTATCATCGGCGTGCTTACCTGCTTCCCGGCACTGAGGCTGAGAGGCCCTTATCTTTCGCTGGTAACGCTAGCGTTTCCCTTAATTCTACTGGCCGTCATCAAAGCATTTCCCGATGTCACTGGCGGTGAACACGGTATCTCCGGACTTACCCGTCTTTCCGAATCTCGGGTAACGGAATACTACATCTCGGTAATTGTGATGACCATATCAGTGCTGATAATGTGGAAGCTCACCGATGCCAAAAGCGGACTGGTGAGAACAGGGATTATCTTGCACGCCATCCGCGAGGACGAGATCGCTGCCCGCGCCACGGGCATCAACACCATAAACTACAAAATACTGGCCTTCGCCATCGGTGGCTTCTTCGCTGGAATAGCCGGAGCACTCTATACACATGTCATGCGTATTGCGGGACCCTCAACACTGGAGATGACACTGTCCTTCAATGCAGTAATATGGTGTGTCTTCGGCGGCATCGTCAGCATCTACGGACCGGTATTCGGAGTCTACTTTCTCTACCCCTTGCTGGAAGGGCTGCGTGTTATGCCCGAGATCAGGTTTCTGGTGTTTGCTGCCATCATTATAGCGGTGCTGCTCTTTATGCCTGAGGGTATCGCCGTCTGGATAAGGGACAAAATAGAACGCGAGTGTCCCCGCTGTAAACTGTCAAACGTTGCCTGGCGGCATGAATGTCGGGCGTGTGGCGCCTCATTGCGCTGACCTTCGCAGCTAAATTAGAAATGAGACGGCGGGGTTCTGTGAGTTCCCCGCCATCTCTTTTTCGCTTATCCCGCTGCTCGCACTACAGCCCCAGATACGTTTTCCTTATGGTCTCGTCCTTCAACAACTCATCAGCTGTGCCATGCGCAATTATGTGTCCCCGCGACATCACATAGTTTCGCTTTGAAAGGGCGAAGGCGAAACTTACATCTTGTTCTGCCAACAGGATAGTCACCCCAAGATCGTGGTATATCTCTTCGATTCGTTTAAAAAGATCTTCTTTCAACTTAGGTGCTAGCCCACTTGACGGCTCGTCAACCAGCATCAGCTTTGGCTGGCGCATTAGTGCCCTGCCAATGGCCAGCATCTGTCTCTCGCCTCCTGACAATGTGCCAGCTATCTGGTTCTCCCTCTCTTTCAACCTCGGGAACAGCTCATAAACTTTGGCAAGCCCGCGCTCAACCTCCTTCCTGTCATTACACAGATAAGCACCAGCAAGGAGGTTTTCCTTGACTGTCATCTCGACAAAAGGCCTGCCCCTCTCAGGGCACAGGAGCAATCCCCTTTTAGCTATCTCAGAGGCTGAAAGTTTTTCGATCCTCTCGCCTTCAAATTCGATAGTGCCGGTAAAAGTTATGTCGCCCTTCCTAGTACCCTTGAGCACCTCCTTCTCCCAGTTTATCAGCCCGGCAACAGCCCGGAGCAAGGTAGTTTTACCAGCCCCATTAGGACCGACCAACCCCACTAGCTCGCCCTTCTCTACCTTCAGGCTAGCATCGTCCAGTACCATAGCGGTATCATAGCAAACGGTCACATTCTTAATCTCTAGCAACGAGCACCTCCTTCCCCGTATATGCCTGAATAACCACAGGGTTTTTCGCTATTTCCTCCGGCGTGCCCTGTGCAATTACCTCGCCAAAATTGAGCACGATAACCCTATCGACGATTTTCATCAGCTCGGCCAGCTTATGCTCGATAATGAGCATAGCCGGACCCTCACTGTGCAGCCTACCAAAGCGACCGCCTTTATGGAGCCGCCTCATCGACTTGGCCACCAGCTCTGTCTCGGCAGGATTCAGCCCTCCAAAAGGCTCGTCTAGAATAAGCAGTTCAGGTTCTGTTGCGATCGCCCTCGCCACCTCGAGGCGTTTCAAATCGCCGTGAGACAGGATAGAGGCCGGTTCTAGTGCTAGGTCGGCAATACCAACAAACTCCAGAGCTTCCCTGGCTTTAGCCTCAGCCCTCTTCACCCACTCACCGCGCTTCCTTATCCGCGGAGAAAGACAGCCCACCATCACATTAGCAATGATAGGTAAACGACGAAACGGTTTTACCACTTGGAAAGTGCCCACCATGCCACGCTGGACGATCTCCCAGGGACGCCGTTTGGTTATGTCTTCACCCTTAAAAATAACCCGCCCTGAATCGGGCTTGAGTATGCCCAATATACAACGTACCAGGGTACTCTTCCCGGCACCATTAGGGCCGATCAGCCCCACTATCTCATCCCGACCGATCTCAAAGCTGACATTATTTACCGCAACCAACCCGCCAAAACGCTTGGTAAGATTTTCCACCTTAAAGAAGGGCCCCATGTTACAGTTCCTCCTCCCTGAGTTCACGGCGTGATACTTTACCCACATCCGTCTTGGGGACCTCACCCCGGAACTCAACTATCTTGGGTACTTTATAGTGTGCCAGTCTTTCCTCACAGTACTTGATAATGTCCTGCTCGGAGACCTTACCTCTCGCTTCGGTCTCCAGAACCACTATCGCCTTCACCTTTTCCCCAACTTCAGGGTCAGGAACACCGATTACGCCAGCCTCCTTGACCTGAGGATGGCTGGAGATGACCTCTTCGACTTCGCGAGCAAATACCGCGAGACCCTTGTACTTAATCATATCACGCTTTCTGTCATAGAAGTAGAAGTAGCCTTCCTCATCCATCCGTACCAGGTCGCCTGTCCTCAGCCATTTCTCCCCGTCAATGTTGATGAACATCTTTGCGGTTTCCTCTGGCCTGTTCCAGTAGCCCTTAGCTACCTGAGGACCCTTAACCGCCAGTTCACCGATCTCGCCCACAGGCAGGAACTTGTTACTATCGGGGTCAAGTATGCCAGCAACCGTGTTGGGTAACGGTACTCCAAATGAACCAAGCTTGGGCCTTCCATAAGGGCTTACTATACCCACCGAAGTGGTCTCCGTCATCCCCCAGCCCTCGTGAATCTTGGCACCGGTCCTCTTCTCCCAGCCCCTCGCCGTATCCTCAAGAAGGGCATCGGCACCGGAGATAAGCACCTTCAGCCTCTTCCAGTTAACTCTATCGGTCCGATGGTAGTCCCTCAGATATTCGTAGAGAGAGGGGACGCTATAAAACATGCTAGCATTATAAGCCTCTATGGAATTCAGGATGTCATCCAGGTCTGGTGTGGTAAATATAACCAATGTATAACCCTGACACAGCCCGCCCATCATGATCACCGATTGCCCATAAATATGGTAGAAGGGCAAATATGCCAGTACCGTCTCCTTCCCTTCGTGCACCACATAGCTCCAGAACTTCTCAGCTATAGTTCGTGCTGCCACCATATTGTAATGTGTTATCATCGCACCCTTGGGTAATCCCGTGGTGCCACCTGTATAGGGAAGAGTGACTATATCCTCCTTTATGTCAAACTTAATCTTTGGCGGATTGGGAGGATACTTTTTTATCAGATCCTGAAGCCGGTAGAAGCCCTCCTGCTCATATATCTCAGCCGGCGGTGCTGCCATCTTCTGGTATACCGCGCGCAACACACTCTGCCCCAAGAACTTCTTCATAGGAGGCAGGTATTCTGCTATATTAGTCAGGATAACAGCGTCCAGCTTGATACCAGTTCGCTCAACATTGTCGTAAAGGATGTCCAGACAAATGATCATTTTGGCGCCGCTGTCTTCCAGCTGATGCTTTATCTCGGGGCTAACATATACCGGGCTTATAGCAGTTACAGTGGCACCAGCCTTGACCGCGCCGAAATAGGCGATAATGAACTGGGGAGAATTCAACAACAACAGGGCAACCCTGTCTCCCTTCTTCACCCCCAGGTCACAAAGCGCCGTAGCCACCCTGTCGACGTGGTCCCTCAGTTCCCCGTAGGTTATCTTCCTGCCATAGAAGATTAGGGCAGTCTTGTCCTTCCACTTTTCCGTCGCTTCATCAAACGACTCAACCACCGATTTTTCCGGTATCTCAACATCTGGAGGTATACCCGAGGGATAGAATTTCAGCCACGGTCTTGATTCATATAATGCCTTATTCGGGTCAGTCAATTTAGGCCTCCTTCCATATCTCCGTATCTGCTCATCCCATGTGAGGGTAGCTAAATTATACCACACTCCCCTGTCATTGCAATACACACAATCTATAAACCACCATCGAAAACATAACCCGCCTGATCAAACATCCACAGCCACCCTTTCGTCACCGGCAGCACCGTATATCTCTCGCAAACGCCCCAAGACAGAACGTATCACTCCATCGCCAAAGCCGCGCCTACACAAATAGTTATAAAGCCGCTGGTAAAACTCTTCCTCTGGAAGCCTAGCGAGGGCACGGGCCTTCTTCGATCCTGCCTCATAGGCCAAGACTTCATCATCTAGCGATTGTATCGCCTCACTTACCACCTCCGAGCTGATCCCTTTGCGTTTTAGCTCTAGACTGATAAGTCTTGCACTCCTCGGCTTGAACCTGGCTCTATTGTCTGCCCAGTAGCGAGCAAAGGCCACATCGTCAACAAGGCCTTTTTCTTTCAGCAGTGCTAGAACTTTGTACACTACAATTTCTGAGAAACCACGCCTCAGCAAACGCTGCCTCAACTCCGCCCGGCTCCTGGGGCGATAGCTGAGCAGACGAAAAGCAACAGCAAGACATCGTTCCACAGCCTCAGTTTCGAGCAGCTCCTCGACTTCATCAGCAGACAGAACCTGTCCCGCACTGAGATTTAACCTACCGGCCACCTCAGCACTTACTTTGAACGAAAGCTCGCCATCAAGACAGACCTCTACTTTTCCTCCTCTGCGCTTGAGGGCAGTCACCTTCGCCATAGACAGTGGCTTTCCTTTCTTGGGTTGCAAGATTTACAAGATCGAAAATATTAATCAGACAACTTTGGTCTAATCAAACACTTCTCTGGACACATCGGCACCCAGCACAGGAGCTCCTTGAGCTACCGCTCTTATTTTCTTTTCAATCTCAGAGGCCGTGGCAGGGTTTTGCCTCAGGTATTCCTTGGCATTTTCTCGCCCCTGCCCTAATTTTATATCGCCATAAGTGAAAAACGTTCCCGCCTTCTTCACTATCCCCAGCGCTACACCTAGGTCAATCAAATCACCTTCCTTACTTATACCATGTTTGAACATTATGTCAAATTCAGCTGAACGGAAAGGTGGAGCCATTTTGTTTTTTACCACCCTAGCTCTGACTCTTGTACCCACTACTTCAGAGCCATGCTTGATGGCATCAATCCTCCTAAGGTCTATTCTTACCGAGCTATAAAATTTCAGCGCCCTACCACCTGGAGTCACCTCCGGGCTGCCGAAAACTATACCGACCTTCTCTCGCAATTGGTTGATAAAAATTACCGCTGTACGCGATTTACTTATCGCCGCTACCAGTTTTCTTAGTGCCTGGGACATCAGCCGCGCCTGCAGACCAACATGTGCATCCCCCATTTCCCCTTCTATCTCAGCCCTAGGTACTAACGCTGCTACGCTGTCAATAACTACGACGTCGACAGCCCCACTTCTTACCAGCTCCTCAGTAATACCCAATGCCTCTTCACCATTGTCTGGCTGGGCTATACGAAGTTCATCAATCTTTACACCGCAATTAGCTGCATACGATGTGTCTAGAGCATGCTCGGCATCGATATAAACGGCAATTCCCCCCAGCTTCTGGGCCTCGGCAATGATATGCTGTGCTAACGTAGTCTTTCCAGAGGCCTCAGCACCAAAAATTTCAGTCACCCGACCTCTGGGTACCCCACCTATACCCAAAGCCAAATCCAAGCTCAGTGAACCGGTAGGAATAGCCTCAACAGGCATCTTTGACGACATCTCGCCTAGCTTCATTATCGACCCCTCGCCGAATTGTTTGACAATCCGGCTCACCGCCAACTCGAGCGCCCTCTCCTTGTCCGTGACCATGTATCTCCCTCCAGTATATGTACCGTTCTGGCCCCTCTGCTGCGCATAATAGCACACAGAGGTTGCTGAGACAATACCGTTTGTACCACACGCTGCTACTAGAATGGCGGTACTAAAGGGAGGCTGCGCTTATGCAAACTTCTCGCAGCCATGTAGTCAATTTTGTCCTTAATTTCTTTTTCCGCCTGCCCGCTCACTAGATATCGATCCAGCGCCCTATAGGTGACCCCCATCTCACCCTCGTCTGTCTGCTCCTCCCACAGACCAGCAGATGGCGGCTTGTCAATGATCTCCTGAGGTACCTCAAGATACCTAGCCAACTCGTATACCTGCGACTTTACCAGATTCGCCAGAGGCATGACATCCACTCCCCCATCACCATACTTGGTAAAATAACCGACCGAAAGCTCGCTCCTGTTGCTGGCACCTATTACTAAGTAGCCGAGCCGATTGGCAAAGTAGTAAAGTGTGACCATACGTAACCGTGGCTTTATGTTTGCAACCGCCAGGCGAGCTGAGGACAGATCGCCCTTCAGCGAGGGTAACACCTTGACAAAAACATCAAATACAGTGTCCAGGACCACAACCTCGTACGGTATTCCGAACTTCCTGGCTACCAGTTCAGCATGCTCTCTATCGCTCGGGATGCTGTGGCAGGGCATAATGAGACCCAGGCAGGCATCAGGGCAAGCACGCTTACACAGCACTGCCACTACCGAGGAATCAACTCCTCCGCTCATTCCAAACACTACGCCTTTGCTTGACGACCTCGAAACAACATCCCGCATCCACCCAACAATCTCGTTGGCGAGCTCATCAGCTGCGATCGTCATGCTAACTATACCTCCTACTACTGTGCAGCGCCATTATACTAACCCCTTTTGGGACATTCAAAGCACGCCACCAAATACCACGCTCATCCTTGACGTCGAAGAAATTCCCAGCTAAACTGATATTAGCTCCAAAAGGAGACTAAAATGCCCATCTACGAATACCTCTGTCCGGAATGCAAATGCAAATTCGAGGTGAGGAAACCGTTTGACAGGGCCAGTAGCGAAACGAACTGCCCCAAATGCGGCAAGATTGCCAACCGATTGTTCTCACGCTTTGCGTCCTTTTCTAAAGATAGCACCGGCATCTCCTCGCCTATTGCAGGCACAGGGTCTTCCTGTGGTAGTTGTAGTGCTTCAGATTGTGCTAGTTGTAGCTTGTAAAATTTAGGTCAGTGGCGCAAGCTTCAAGCATCCTCCCTCTTAGACCGACTGTCCAAGAACCTCAAAGCACACAAACTCCCGGCCATGACTATCACGGAGACCATCAGGACTGTGCCAAAGACGAGTAATGCTGCATCATAGAAAAAAGGTTCGGGAAATAGCCTGATAAGATAGTCCTCTGATGGATCCAGCATCCAGTACTCATTGCGAAAGCTGGCGATATGAAACAAGTAAAAAAGTTGGTCGAAGCCGAGCCAGCACCAGAGGGCCAGAAACACCATTAAGCCCAGGGCCAGGCCACTACCCATAAATGTCCCCCGTGTCAGAATAAGCCATCTTGGCTTGGACAACAGTGCCAGCGCCGACGCACATATAACCGCCATCGCCAGGCTCGACACCTGTACCAGATTATTTAGATGGACCAAATTCCGCACGTCCTGCAAGTGGATCAGCTCCTTGTCATTAAAAAGCGGGGTTCTCTTTTCCCTTATATTCACTACCACCTGCGCTTCATCAACACGCGAGTTGAAATAGTCAATCAACTGCACAGCTACTGTTCTCAATTCCGGTCCAGGTATACCTGTGGCCTGCTCTATTTTGTATCTAGTGAAACCATACTCATATAGCTTCACCTCGCTTACCGCCCATCTGAGAGCACTGGTCAAGAGCAGCACTGGTATGCAAAGCACCAACAACCAGAACGCAAGGTTACGTACTATCCACATCTTCGCTTCACCTGCCCTAACGCAAACACCCTGGTAGCAAAAGGGTGAAAGTATAGAAGGCCTGCATAGATTATATTCCAACAGCTCGCCGAACTGAAGGTGCCATCCACACAAATAGCTGCTGGCCGACAGCAAAATGTAAAATCAGCCCAGATAAGCAGCAAGAGACATCCTGTGCTATAATTTTTTGCGGACTACCGCTCTTTTGAACAGGGTCGCATGTTTACCCACTTACATGTCCACACTGAGTATAGCCTGCTTGACGGCCTCTGTCGCATTCCGCAACTTGTTGCCAAGGCAAAGGAGCTGGGAATGGCCAGCCTCGCCATCACAGACCATGGCAACATGCATGGTACGGTCGACTTTTATGTTACCGCCAGAGAGGCAGGGATTAAGCCGATAGTTGGCTGTGAAATCTATGTGGCTGAAACAAGTTACCGGAGTCGTAACACCAACGAAAAAACTCCCTACCATCTAACCCTTCTGGTGAAAGACCAGAGGGGTTATCGAAATTTGATTCAATTGGTGACCAAAGCCAATTTGGAGGGCTTCTATTATAAGCCGAGGATAGATAAAGAGCTCCTTGCCCAATACAGTGATGGACTGATTGCTTTGTCTGGCTGTATGCAAAGTGAGCTCGCCCGCTTGATTTTGGAGGGACGCCTGGATGAAGCCACCACACAGGCCAAATGGTATAAAGACACCTTTTGTGATTATTATCTGGAAATACAACGACACCCGATACCTGAACTTGACTGCATCAACAAAGGATTGCTAGCCATTGCCGAGCAGCTGTGTATCCCTGTGGTAGCTACCAATGACGTCCATTACATTAACCGGGAAGACGCTGCCTTGCATGATATCCTTCTCTGCATCCAGACCAACACTTCCATTCATGACCCGAAAAGGCTAAAAATGTCGGGGGATTTCTTCTACTTGAAGAGCCCTACGGAAATGGCCGAGCTTTTCGCTGACTTGCCCCAGGCAATCGAGAATACAGAAAAGATTGCACAGATGTGCACTTTCGACATGGAATTCGGCCGTCTCAACCTCCCGCAGATCGACCTGCCGCCAGGGAAAACATCTTATGAATACCTTACTGAACTTTGCTGGGAAGGACTAAAACAGCGGTATAGCCATATACCGCCCGAAGTCGAACAGCGCCTCGCCTACGAACTGGATGTTATCCGGCAGACAGAATTTGCAGACTATTTTCTTGTCGTCTGGGACCTTGTTGCATTTGCCAAAAAACGCAGCATCCTCTTTGGGGTTCGTGGTAGCGCTGCTGCTAGTCTGGCACTTTACTGCCTTGGCATTACCTCTATAGACCCTATGGAGCATAAACTGGTGTTCGAACGGTTCCTTAACATCGAACGCCGCGAGCCTCCGGACATTGACCTAGACTTTCAAGACGACCGCCGCGACGAGATGATAGCCTATGTCACCCAGAAGTACGGAGCTGACCATGTCGCCCAGATCATAACCTTCGGTACCCTTGGAGCAAGAGCTGCCTTAAGAGACGTAGGTAGAGCATTGGGGATGCCCTATGGCCAGGTAGACAGAATAGCCCGCCTCGTCCCGGCTAGGCCGAATATCACCTTAGACCAGGCCTTGGCTGAGGGCCCAGAATTGCACGATGTATATGAGCAAGACAGTGTGGTGCGCAATTTAATAGACACCGCCAAGAAGCTAGAGGGAATAGCTCGCCATGCCAGTACCCATGCCGCAGGGGTGGTGATATCTAAAGAACCCTTGACCAACCACGTACCGTTGCAGCGAGCCGCCAAAGACAGTGAGCAGGCCACAAACATGACGCAGTTTTCCATGGACAGCATAGCACGGCTCGGACTGCTCAAGATGGACTTTCTGGGGCTGGCAAACCTGACTGTGCTGGCAAAGACACGAGACACGATCATGAAAACACGCGGTATCTCCATTGACCTGCAAGACATTCCTCTAAATGACCCGGCTACCTTCCAACTTCTCGCTTCCGGAGAGACCAGCGGCATCTTCCAGTTGGAAAGTGCCGGCATGCGCCGCTACATAAAAGAGCTCGGACCCACTACCTTCGGTGACATTGCAGCTATGGTAGCTCTGTATCGTCCAGGCCCTATGGAACATATCCCCACCTTCATCAAGGCAAAACGAGGGATTCAAGACGTTCAGTACCTTCATCCTTCGATAAAGGAAATACTGGAGGAAACTTACGGTGTAATCGTTTATCAGGATCAGGTGCTCCACATCGTATGTGCCTTAGCAGGCTACAGCCTGGGACAGGCAGACATATTCCGCAAGGCAATGGGGAAAAAGATCCCGGAGGTAATGAAGAGGGAGAAACAAAATTTCATAGCAGGTGCGGAGAAAAGAGGTATTCCGGCACACGTTGCAGCAGACATTTTCTCGTTGATCGAGCCGTTTGCTGGCTACGCATTCAATAAGGCACACAGCGTCAGTTACGCTTTGCTTGCTTACCAGACCGCCTACTTGAAAGCTAACTACCCACTGGAGTACATGACAGCTTTTTTAAATACGTATATTGCACATCAAGATAAACTGGCTTCAGCAATAGCCGAATGCCGGCGCTTGGGTATTATAGTGCTACCTCCAGATGTCAACAAGAGCGAGGCCGAGTTTAGTATCGAACAAATAGACGAGGGTAGAAAAGCCATCCGCTATAGCCTACCAGCGATCAAAAACCTTGGCCGCAGTGCTATTGAGCTTATTATCCAGGCACGCAAGGAAGGAGGGGCTTTCACTTCTATCGCGGACTTCTGCCGCCGTGTCGATTTACGAGGCATTAACAAAAAGGCCCTGGAAAGCCTGATCAAAGCCGGCGCGCTAGACTGTCTAGCCCCACGAGGGAGCTTGCTCCACGCCATAGATCGCATCATCTCACTTGCCCAGCAAGAACAGAAACTCAAAGAATCGGGACAAACAAGCATGTTCGACCTGTGGGGTGACGCAGTCCCAACCCCACTCCCTAATTTCGACTTGGAACACTTCGATGTCAGCTCTAAGGACAAACTGGAATGGGAAAAGGAACTTCTGGGCGTGTATTTCTCAGAACATCCGCTGGCAACAATAGCACCAAAACTAGCCAAAACGGTCACCGCTCTCTGCGGAGAGATCAACAGCGAAATGGTCGGAGAAAAAGTCATAGTTGCTGGAATGGTGACATCGGTACGCCAGCTGCATACCAGGGACATGAAACCATTTGTTATTGCTACGTTGGAAGACCTTGTCGGCGCAGTTGAGGTAACAGTGTGGTCAGACATCTACAGCCAGACAAGAGCAATATGGCAGGAGGGAAACATCCTGCTTGTCGAAGGCGTGGTGCGGCTAAAAGACGATCGCGCCAGTATCAACTGTCAGAAAGTGCGTCAGTACCAAGAGGAAGATAATGCTAACATGATAACTACATTGCCCGAGCTGTCAATTCAGCCCCAAACAGCGTCCAAGAAAGTAATCATTAACATCACTCCGGGTGATAACGCTGAGGGAGATATCAAGCGGCTCGAACAAATACTCGCTGCCCTCAGTCGTTATCCAGGCAGAGACACTGTTTTCCTTGCCATAACTACAGACACGAAGACCGTAAATATGAAATTACCCAATAAAGTCGGCTACTGTCCTGAACTAGCCATAGAAATAAGCAGGGTGCTCGGAGACAACAGCATCAGGGTCGAGCAGAATTCAACCGATTCCAGCCAAGTCAACTCGTGAACTAAACCAACTTACTCCATTCACCAAAACCTCTCTTGCCACCATGGATAGAAGTCTGGCATGTCAGTGCTAGGTTTCATAGTGAAATTTGGAGCCCTCTTTTCCAGAAATGACAAGGCACCTTCACGCGAATCAGGGCACTGAAGCATCCAGGCAAACGCCTTAGATTCTACCTTGTTGGCCTCTATCGGATGATCTGCAGATGCCATTTTCCACAGAAGTTGTCTGGACAGCGCCACCGCAACTGGTGAGGTATTCTTCGAAATATCAAAAGCGATTTCACGCGCCCTTGAAACCAGACCATCGGCTGGAAGCACTTCGCTAACCAGCCCACAAGCAGCAGCTTCTTCTGCTCCTATAATCCTACCGGTGATCAGTAATTCAGCCGCCCTACCAAGCCCTACAATACGCGGCAAAAACCACGTGCTGGCACCTTCAGGAACCAGACCACGTCTAGTAAAGACAAAACCGATCCTGGCATCCCGTGATGCCAGGCGGATGTCCATCGCTAAAGTCATAGTAATCCCCACACCTACCGCTGGTCCATTGATAGCCGCTATCACCGGCTTCTTCAAATTGTAGATTAGCAAGGTGATTCTGCCAGCAGGATCCCTGTAATCTTCAGATCCTGAAGGTAATGAGGCAATAGAACGAGGGGACAACATCTCCTCCAGATCAGCACCTGCACAAAAGGCACGCCCGGCACCAGTCACGACTACCACACGCACATCATCGTCTGCATCAGCTCTGCTAAACACATCGACTAACTCTTCGCACATCACCGGAGTAAAAGCATTGAGTCTTTCAGGCCTGTTAAGTGTTACCGTCAAAATATGGTCAGATAGATCACACTTTACCTGCTTATACTCCATCATATCCTCCATTTGCCTGGACCTTCGGCCATCAAATTGTCAAAAAACATTAAAGGTGCACCCACACCTGCGGTCTTTCCAGCTCCAGTAATCTCTTCTTTAATTCGACACCACCGCTGTAACCACCCAAACTACCATCACTACTGATTACACGGTGACATGGTACCACTATTGGAAATGGGTTTCGAGCAAGGGACTGTCCGACAACTCTGGCAGAATTAGGCCGACCCAACGCACGTGCTACCCATGAATAACTCCTGGTTTGACCTCTAGGTATACTTCTAACCACCTCGTATACTTCCTTCTGAAAGCGGCTAATTCCACTAAAGTCCAGCTTGCAATGAAATTCGACTTCTCTGCCACAAAGACAGTCCTTTATCTCCCCAACCAGCTCTGGGTACCGAGAAAACGAAACTTCCCTGGCAAAATAATTACCTCCAGTGACCTGACTGAGTACCATCTCCTTGGAACCCTGCGGCAAAACCACCCTGCGCAGCCCAATAGGCGACCAGACAACTGCCATCCACCCAAGAGCAGTTCCAAATAGACAGTAAACGAGTTCACTCCGTACCAGCGCTATTACTCCACCGAAACACAATGGTGTGAAAGGCTAGCCTTCAGTTTGTAAATTCAGCTAGCTTGCTAGCATATGCCCCATAAGTCCGTGCATCATAGAGAACGAAGTAGATTTCTTCCAGCGAAGTGCTAAATCCCTGCAAAAAACTGATCACAGCCTTCAAGGCAACCTCTGCTGCTTCAGCGACAGGATAACCATAGGCACCAGTACTAATAGAAGGGAAAGAGATGCTTTTCAAACCGTAACCAGATGCAAGCCGCAAACTTTCTTGATAGGCACTGGCCAACAGCTCAGCTTCACCCCTATTACCGCCACGCCACACCGGTCCCACCGTATGGATAACATACTTTGCCTTTAACCTACCTCCGCTAGTCACCACCGCCTTGCCCGTTTCCAGTCGGCCTATCTCCGCGATAATACGTCGGCATTCTTCCATGATAGCAGAGCCTCCAGCCCTATGTATGGCTCCGTCAACACCCCCACCGCCAGCTAGACCGGAATTAGCCGCATTAACAATGGCATCCGTCTCCTGCTCAGTAATATCCCCCTGGATCAACTTGACCCTCGTTTTTTTGATGATAAACTCATTACTTTGATGCAATATCAACCCTCGCCAAATATTACGGCAGCTCCGGCTCAATCAGGCCATAATTGCCATCGTTCCGTCTATAAAGGAGACCAAGGGAACCAGTTTCAGAATTGACAAAAAGAAAGAAGGAATGTCCTAGCAGCTCCATCTGCTCCACGGCTTCACCCACGGACATCGGCTTTATTGCAAACCGCTTGACTTTCACCACTCTAGACAACTCCTCGCCATATTCGCTTTCTGGCACTTCTTCGACTGCCTCCTTAAGGGCTGAAGGATTTCGGACTGGAGACAAACCCCGACCTTTTTCATACAACCTTCCTTTATAACGCTCTATCTGACGATCCAGCGTTTTGACAGCCCCGTCAACCGCTGCACGGATCGTTCTCGCCCGCTCCTCACTCCGCAGCAATATACCCCCACTAGCCAGAGTTATCTGAACATTGAATCGACAGTCAGGAGACTTAGCTCTCTCTTCCAAAATCTCTACTTTCCCTTCAGTGATAGTTGGCATGTGTCGCAACAACTTTTGGAGCTTCTGGCGCACGTAGTTTTCGATCAAAGGTGTAAGAACCACATTTTTACTAAAAATCTGCAACTCCATTATCCTTGCTCCTTACTCAAACTTCGTGGGCAAAAGTCAGCCCCCACACTGATGCAGCACCTGCAGACTTGAGGACACTGGCACATGCCTCAAGAGTAGCGCCAGAAGTGCACACATCATCGACAAGGAGGACAGCTTTTCCCGCAATTTCATCACTGCTTTTACAAACAAAAGCATCCTTCACATTTTGGTAACGCTCTGTTACAGAGGCAGCCCTTACTTGTGGAGAACTGTCCTTCACCCGGTGCAACACATTGTATAGAACAGGAAGACCAACTACTTTGCCCAACTCGCGAACTAAAAGCCCTGACTGATTGTACCCACGTTCCTTCAATCGGCGATAATGGAGCGGCACAGGCACCAAGATATTGCCTGGAATGGAATTGCTACGCAGATAATCAGCCATCAAAACAGCCATAGGCTCCGAAAGCGCCCGAAAGTTACGATACTTCAGAGCGTGGACAACCTCCCTTACAATACCCTCGAAGCGAAACGGGGAGCGTATTCCGTCTATCTGAGACTGCCACCCCCAGCAGCTAGGGCACAAAAACCCAGTTGGCTCGCTCTTACCACATTTCTGACATTGAGGTGGCAAAATACGCGGAAGTTCTTGACAACATTTCTTACAGAGAAAATCACCGACTTTCCCGCAACCGATACACTGGCGTGGGAACAAAAAATCCACACTTGCTTTTGCTATTCGTTTCGTCGCAATAACAAAAGCAAACACTAATAACAGTTTAAGGCCAAGGGTAACGCTCTGGCAGGCTACAGCCGAGAACGAGGACTAGGTCCCGTCCCGCTAAAGATAGGCTCGTTTAAATATACGTCGCCATTTCTGATTTTAATGTTGTAGCCGCAATCAGGGTTGGTACAAACCCAAGCCTTGTAGTGAATGGCTGCTCCCTGACTACCAAAATCAGACAGCGGCACTAAATCACCGACCTTACACTTTAGACATTTGGGGAAGGAACTATTTTCCACTTTTCCACCTCCTCCAAGAGAAAATAGTATACAATAATGCCTCCACACCGAGCAAATTTTTTCTTTACAAACTGAACTTGCTTTGCTAAACTCTATTATGCCTCTAAAAGAAAATAAGTACAAAGGAAAAGGCAGCGATGGGCAGCAGAGATTACCGATGGCGGGAACCCAAAAAACCTAAAAAAGGCAGTAAAAAGAACATCACTACCGCTAACACGCCACAAATAGAAGTGGAAGTTATCAGAAAGGGCAAGAAGGCATCCACCCCAGAAGAATGAACCGGACTCCGGTTTACCTGCAACTCTACAACACAAACAAGCTCTCCGAACGGGTTCAAGAGGCGTTGGATCTATTACGCAATTGTCGGGCTTGTCCCCATCACTGCGGTGTCAATAGACTAGACGGTGCGACAGGTAAGTGCCACACGGGCAGATGGGCTATTGTCTCAAGTTACGGTCCCCACTTTGGCGAAGAAGCACCACTGGTAGGATTACATGGCTCGGGGACAATCTTCTTCGCCAATTGTAATCTGAAATGTATTTTTTGCCAGAACTATACCATTAGTCAGCTTGGTGAAGGGTCTGCAGTAACCAAGGAAAGGCTGGCCAAGATCATGCTCTCACTCCAGCAAAGAGGTTGCCATAACATTAACTTGGTGTCGCCGACTCATATCGTACCCCAGATATTGGAGGCTATAGAAATTGCCGTCAGCTCTGGGCTTGCCATACCGTTGGTGTACAACTCGGGCGGCTATGACTCGGTTGAGACCCTTAAACTGCTCGAAGGCATAGTGGATATTTACATGCCTGACATGAAGTATTCCGATGATAGAACCGCAGAGAAACTTTCGGGCGTAAAGAACTACACATCGATAAACCGTGCTGCTATAAAAGAGATGCACAGACAGGTCGGTGACTTGCAGATAAACGAACAGGGGATAGTAGTTCACGGATTGTTGATACGTCACTTGGTATTACCACACGGTTTAGCTGGCACAGAAAGCGCGGTGAAATTTATTGCGGATGAAGTCTCTCGCAATACTTATGTCAACATAATGTCCCAATATCACCCTTGTTACAAAGCTTTCGAGGTGCCAGAACTTTCAAGACGTCTGTCAGGAGAAGAATTCATAGAAGCCATCAAGCAAGCGCAAAAGGCAGGGCTCCACAGACTGGACGGGTTCCTCAAGGTGCCAGCAAATGCTACTTAAGCATGACATCTTAGATACCTTACCTGAATGAAGAAGCAATTTTGGAGGTTACGGCAATGCCCGAACTAGCTTATCTTACCGCCGTTGTCTATGGTCATGTTCAAGGAGTTTATTACCGGGCTTTTACTTCGAGAGTCGCCAAATTCCTTGGGTTACGAGGTTACGTGCGCAATCTACCCAAAGGAAACGCCGTGGAGGTCCATGCCGAAGGTGACAGAGAAAAGCTGGAAGAGCTGCTGCGACAGCTAGAGATCGGCCCTCCGGAGGCTCTGGTCGAGAAAATAGAAGCGGCCTGGTCACCTTTCACTGGCCAGTTTTCAAACTTTGAAGTAAGATTTTAGCAGGCTCATAGTACTCACTTGAGTTCTATCCCCCACCTCGATCCGATACCAGGCATATCCCTGGTACCATTGAGTCAGTTTTCCAGTTCAGCTTTTCCAAGCTTGATGAGCTCGAGGTAAGCGCTCTGAACCCCAGCAGCCCTGGAAGCTTCAAGGTCAACCTCATACGGTTCGCCGATAATGATCTTTCCGTAATCTTCAACTTCTCCTTGCGTTGGGTCACCGCTTCTACCGAGAAACTTTTGTCGAGCATCGACTATTCCCAAATCAAACGGCAGAGTGAAGTATAGATCAGCGATGACCTGATCGATGCCAAGCTCGTATAAAGCCCCCCACCCTCCAGAGGAAGTCGTCTTGTACTTACTCACAGGTAACAAACTCAAAAGGTTGGGTATGCTAAAAGACGGAGTGCCACCAACCAACTTAAAAGGCGCTACACTTATCAGGTAGTCACTGGAAAGTACAACATTCGGTACCCAAAAAGTAGTGACAGCAAATGGATGTGGTAACGGGTTTTCTACTTCAACCCAGATACAGTCTCTAACATCCAACATTAACACCCTGGGAAAATCATAACCCAGCGTCTGATATATTGGGTATATAGACTCTCCTGAAGGGTTCCCTTCAAGGATGATAATATCGGCATCGCTCACCTTCTTTATACTCTCTATTATATGACTCAAAGTCTCCCTGCTGGTACTAACAGGATAAGGTACTGGCAAATTGGCGTTAGGCTTGATCAGCACTCGCCTCGCCCGTGATACCACAGGCGGTGGTGAGAAAACGAATTCCGATGCCTTCAAAATCACTGACGCTACCTCGCTACTGCACTGCTCTTGTAGTACAAGCAAAACAGGCTACACGACATCCCCACTAAGCATAATAACTTCAACCTCATCACCTGGCTCAACCCTTTCTGTTGTTTCCGGTATCACTGCTATACCGCTAGCCTTCATCATCGAAGTCAATATGCCTGACCCCTGAGGACCAGTCAGCCTTACAAAGTATCTGTCATTTCGTCTGGTCACAATCACTCTGGCAAAGATACGACGATGATCCTTATTTAATAGGGTGTCTTCCATTACCGCCGTAACCCTAGGCCTAAATAAATTAGCTGCTCCCATCATTTTCAGGATAGCAGGACGCGCAAAGACCTCGAATGTTATCATCGAACTCACTGGATTTCCAGGCAACCCGAGATGGGGTACAATCTTACCATCTCGTCCCCGGAATATCCCAAAAGCTAACGGTTTCCCGGGCTTCATACGTACTGTCCAGAAGGAAACATCCCCCTCTACCGCGAGCACTTGCTTGACCACATCATAATCGCCCACAGACACCCCACCAGAAGTTATTAATAGGTCACAACCCAAGCCGGTACGCACAGCCACAGACAATTGCCCGACCTCGTCCATAGCAATGCCCAAAAGTTTGGGGATGCCACCGCATTCCATGACCTGGGCAGCAAGGCTATAGCTGTTGCTATTATAGATTTTACCCGGCGGTAATGGTAAGCCTGGGGCAACTAACTCATTCCCTGTTGCTAGTATGCCCACTACAGGCCGACGAATAACCGGCACTGTCTTTCTCCCTATTGAAGCCATCACCCCGATATGGGCCGACCGGAGCAAAGTGCCTTTGCGGATAATGACCTCCCCACTTCGTATGTCTTCCCCCGCCCGCCTGACATTTGACCCGGGCAACAAGCTGGCAAACACGCCGATCTCGTTCTCAGCCTGTTGCCTATGTTCACGCACAGGCTCATCTGTGTATTCGAAAGGGACTACCGTATCAGCTCCTTCCGGTAGCGGTGCTCCAGTCATTATCCTCACCGCCATGCCAGGACCGACCTTCACTTCAGAAACCTGCCCTGCAGAGACTTCGCCAACTACACGCAGAAATATCGGGTTCCCGCTTCCCGCAGTCGTAATATCACTAGCTCTAACTGCATACCCGTCCATAGCTGAGTTATCGAAGGAGGGAACGTTCATAGGGGCGATAATGTCTTCAGCCAGTGCTTGCCCCAAACACCTTAGTAACGGCTTGTTTTGACGATTGAGTACGTTCACCGTACTTAGGACCATGTCTAAAGCTTCGTCGACGCTAACCATCCGGTGGCTCGTCTTCACGTCAATATAAGCGCCTTTACTACCCATTTCTCACCCTCGAGTATAGAAAAAGGAGCGGTTGAGTTTCAAAATGAGACCTGTCTGTCACACTCCACATACGTCCAAAGCCGACCAGAGAGCAAACCCAGAAAACCCCCGCTTTATTCCATCCACTCAGATTCCCTCAACAGATAATGGCGCGATCTAGCCGCTATTTTCAGTAGAAGCCAATATACCACAAATAGCGATGACCTGACTATCGACCCGTAGAAGCCTCGATTTAATTTTTGACGCAACCTTCACTAATTATCTGTCGCTTGCTCGACTATCGCCAGCTGAAGCACAACCACACCCTTTTATAGCGACTTCCCAGCCCTCCTACACTAATATTTTATCACTACAGTCAACTAGACGGAGAGGCAACCGGATATAAAACTTAACAACTGGATAGTGGAAGGAAGGTACTTTTTCGCACTTGCAGCATAAAAACTGCTGCATCGACCTAGGAGCCAATAGCTCCCTAGAAAGGAGGTGATCCAGCCGCACGTTCCCGTACGGCTACCTTGTTACGACTTCGTCCCAGTCACCAGTCCCGCCTTCGGCGATTGCCTCCCTTGCGGGTTAGCCCATCGACTTCAGGCGTTACCGGCTCCCATGACGTGACGGGCGGTGTGTACAAGGCCCGAGAACGTATTCACCGCAGTGTGCTGACCTGCGGTTACTAGCAACTCCGCCTTCATGCAGGCGAGTTTCAGCCTGCAATCCGAACTGAGGATGCTTTTTTGGGATTGGCTCCGGATCGCTCCTTCGCTACCCTTTGTAGCATCCATTGTAGCGTGTGTGTCGCCCAGGGCATA